>Ga0304729_1000201_pt1 | contig 41096 bp, 68 predicted proteins | sample C_131016_MF_Meta_FD_190475 | JGI IMG/M metagenome (GOLD analysis project Ga0304729, IMG submission 190475) | Freshwater microbial communities from Lake Croche, Canada to study carbon cycling - C_131016_MF_MetaG (v2) (version 2) | ecosystem: Environmental > Aquatic > Freshwater > Lake | place... | reverse complement strand
GACCCGTTGTTCCATTAGTTCCATTGGAGCCAGTTGGACCTGTAACACCAATAACGCCTTGTACCCCTTGGATGCCTTGAACGCCTTGTGAACCAGTAGGCCCCAAAACACCTTGTGCGCCTTGTGATCCTGTAGGTCCGGTATTACCTTGAATACCTTGAGGACCAGTTGGGCCAGTTAGACCTGTAGATCCAGTAGGGCCTGTTAAACCTATTGGACCAGTTGGGCCAACAGAACCAGTAGGCCCAGTTACGCCTTGAATGCCTTGTGGGCCTGTGGGGCCTGTTAAACCTTGAGGACCAGTAGGACCTTGTTTAATCATTGGGCCTGGCACAGACCAAGAAAATGTTGTTGGGGTCTTGGAGTTAACAATTGAAAGCGACAACCAAACTGTATAAGTAGGGTTGGCAGGGGGCGAGTTAAGCCAGCCAGTAGGAGGTGTTCCTATGTTGGTTGCAAAATCCCAAGAGCCACCCGTAGGTGTTGCTGGCGCAGTAGCTGACTCTTTAAAGATCAACCATTCAAAGTAAGTCCCGCCAAATACAGTATTGTTGCCGTACAAACCAGTTGATTCTGAACCAGAAGGCAGGGCTACTGTACTTGATGCAGTACTTCCATAAAGACCACTTGTAGCCATGTTGATTCCTTATTTGAAGCTGTAGCGGTAGTTTCGGGGCTGGAATTCAGATGTAAGGTGCTGATCACCACCACGCCACTTCCCTTTGTAGTTCTGATCTTCAATCAAGCCATAAGAAGCGTCAAATCGGGCGTCCCATTTTTGAGATTCTTCTACGTTCTTGTTTTTGTCGTAGTAAGCCGACAACGTACCATACAAGTAGCCTTCAGGGAAAGACGCAAGTACCCCGTTGCTTTGCACAATAGGGTTCAGGTTATCGCCTGTTGTGCTAAACAAAAATGGGAATGTCTTTTGGTAATAGGCTTTGATAATGACGCTATCACCTGGGTTAGGCGTAAACACATAGTTTGGGCCAACCTCAGAAAATGAAGCACGAATAACCCTTGGCACACCAAAAGGTCGAATGTACAACTGGTCAATCATGCGCCTACGGATAATCTCACGGTCACCCACACGGTCATACACAATCCAAGGACCCAAAGCAGTAGCGCCTGGTGGTTGGTTAGACGCTGGAGACTCTTGGAAGAACAAGATTGGAAAGCACATATCCGCAGGGATAGGAGCCATGCCTTGTGCATTGGTAGTCAGGGTTGATGGGCTGACAGTGGCATACGGGTCTGAGCGCAGAGCAGGAAGCTCGATGGTACGCATCTTCAATTCAGCCATTTGGATACAGGCTTGAATCTCCAAAGATGAAGCAGATGGCAGTTTCAAGATGGCAGCTGGATAGGTAATACCTGTCCACATGGCATCAGGGTCATTTACCGTGATAGTTGTAGATGTAACAGCCAAAACTGCGGAAAACGGACCCATCATGTTGGGGCCAATGAAGTCGCCTACCAAAACGGCAGATGTTGGGTTTGCTGAACAAGTGATAACTCCGGTTGAGGAGTTGTATGCGGTAGCATTGATGGAGATGCTACTTGGAATGGCCCCTACCCAACTTGCGATTCGGCTAACAAGGGCGTTAGCAGATTGAATGAATAGGGCCATAGAGCATCCTTATTTCGTAGGTATTGTTGGATTATAAGGCAGAGGGATCTTGCCTGTAGGATGACAAACAAAATCACTGTAGTGTTCATTGACGATGGCATAAAACAAAATCTTATCTGCTTTATCCCGCTTAATTAACTCCCAAGGACGGTTGTTAAACCATTTGGAACTGATCTCATGTGCAAAACACTTAGGTAACTCCATCATGTGAGCCGTACCCGCAAAAAATGGGTTATCAGTGCCATGCTCTTTATAGAATTCCCGCAATTCTTTGCATTTCTGACGAATAACCTCTACGTTCTTTTGGTCGTACTGGACATACCGCACACCGTCTACAGCGCCAACCTTGTAGTCAATGTTGGGGGTGTTGAATGTCTGCGACCAAGTACCAGATTTGACTTCATTGAACAGCTTGTCGTTGTGACGGAATACACCGTCAATGCCGCCTTCAAGAATGCCGCCTGAATAGTATTCTTCATTTATGCGAACTTCATCATCATTCATATTTAATCCAATAACAATACCTTACCAAAAGAGCCTCCTTGTGAGAAGCCCTTTCAGAAAGATTAGTCTTTAGGGAACATCATAACTGTGAAGCCTTCAAGAACAATGTGGTCAGTTGCTGTAGCGGTATCACCAGTAATGGTGACTGCAACAGAAGCAGAACTATCAATTGCTGTGTAGACATGAGCGCCAGCCGCTGCTCCACCAATCAATTGAGTAGATTGCACGCCCAAAGCACCACGATTACGGATTGAGTTCATAGAACTTCCACCAGTAGAAGTAGTGTAAGAAGATGCAGTACCAATAGCAGTGCCGCCAAAGTACACAGTGCCTGTTTTAGCACCAGCGGAGTTGTTGCAAGACCAGTTAGAAGTAACAACGATTTGACCGTTGTTGCCCATAGAACCAGCAGGAACAGTTACGTTAATCAAAGTAGTTTCAGTGGTAGAACCAGTGAAAGAACTATTAGAACCCGTAACAGCAGTCAAAGTTCCAGTTGGAGCAACAGGTGTAAATGCAACAGCGCCAACACCGTTAGCAACGCCATATTTACCAGCATAAACCACACCCACAGTAGTGCTAGAAAACACCACATAGTAGATACCGCCAGTTGAGTCACCCGACACAGCAGAAGCTGGGAAGTAGACAAAAGCATTGGCGTAAGTTGTGGGCAAAGCAGTACCCAAGGTTACAGTGCCACTTGTGGCAATAGTGCCAGTGTTAGCAACAATAACTGGAATACCAGATTCGCTCAAAATGCGTGGGAAATATTGAACCTGACCTTGAGTTCCAAGAACGCCAGTGATATCACCAGTGTTAACGTCAGACACAAATGCGGAGTTGTACTCTTTCCATGCTAATGTAGCCATGATTTTTCCTTAAAAATAAATTGAAAAAGGGGGTGATTAGCCCCCTAAAGCTTAGCTCAAGTAACGCTGAACTTGCGTAGATGCACGAGCAGCAGTTACGGCAGCACCAGAAGAAGAAGTGCCTGCCAAGACAGCCACACCCGCTGGGTTACGCACAATCAATGTGCCTTCCATGATGTACTGGTCCAAAGATGCGTCAGCAGAACTGAACACTTCATTGTTAGGACCAAGTTCACGCAAGCTGCCCCATTGGATAACGTCAGGGTTCAAGAACAACACAGAAGTGTTGTCTGCACCTGTTTGATCCATAACCCAAGAGTCATCGATCTGGTAGGTGTAGTTAAAGTCACCCTCGTAAGTACCAATCGTGTCGCCCTTATCAGCAGGGTTAAAACGGTTGATCGAACGGCTAGTAGGCATTTGGTCAGAGATGTGAGTACGCATCGATGTTGGGACTACCATGTTGGTAATCTTGGCATTGAAACGCTGCTCAGCAGTAGTAACCAATTGCTTGTAGGTGAATGGGCTGAATTGTTGCAAAGTCTGACCGCTGGAGAACGAGAAGTAACCCAAACCAGCGTTGCTCAACAAACCATTGAAAGGTTGGTTGGTGCTAGTGGTAGAGGTTGTGTCGTTGCCATCAGAAGTTGCCAAGTTCAGAACCGCAGTACCGCTGGTAGGGTTGCCAGAACGTGTACCAGCGAACGAGTACAGCGAACCGAAACGACGACCGTTGTTAGGCGAAGAACCTTGGCTTGCAGCTTGACCAGAGTACTTGATAGAAGCGCCATCGGCACGAACCATCTGCAACTCAACGTCAAACATGATTTCAGTCAATTGCTTGACTTCTTGGTAAGCCTGTGGATCGCCACCAGCTTGTTCAACAGCACGAGCAGTGCCAGTAGCACCGATCACAGTGGTGAAAATCTGTGTGTAGTTACCGCAGTTTGCACGAGTATTGCCGTTAGCATCAGATGCGGCAACAGCAGCGCCTTCCAGCTTGGCGTTCAAGGCTGGGGTACGGTAGTAGTCAACGGGCCAAATGTGCAGAGTCGAATTGACTTTGCGTTTCTTGCTCATTGCCATGTTTGTCAGAGGGGTACGGTCTTTAACATAGTTAGAGACAGTCATATCGAGGTCTTTGACCACGATGTCGGTGGTATACGAGCCGTTGCCGTTACCAAGGTTTGCAGAGGTGATAGTTGCCATTTCAAAAACTCCTGATTAACGCCTGCGCTGTTTGTTAGCTGCAAGCATAGTTGCTAAAAGATCCCGTGCCGCATTCTTATCGCCTGATTTAGCTTGCTTTTGAAGTTTCTCAACATCATTTTCTGGCGAGGTCTTAGCTTTTGTGACAGGTCTACTGGCTGCTGCCAATGAACTCCCCACATTTCGCATCTTAGGTCCTTCTCGGAACTTCATACCGTCCCGAACTAACCCCAACAGATACTCATCACCGGATACCAGATCAATGTTCTGGACACCAGGAACAAAAGAACCCGTTGCACCTTTCCATTCTTTACCTAGCTTATCTCTAAGTTCAGTAAAGTTAGCCTTGTTTGCTAATTCTTTATCAGTAAACGATTGCCTTGCTTGTTCCAACTGATGCTGGACATAAGCGGCTCGATGCTGAAAAAAATTCTCAACTTTAGGCCGATTCGACTTAATGTACTGCGACTTTTCCTCGATTAGCGAGGCATTTTGGCGTATAGCCGCTTCTGCCTGTGACCTTTCGGCTGGATCATTCGCATTCTGATAGATTTGCTGCCATTGCTGGTTATATTGCTGGAGAGTAATTAGCTCATCTGCTGCTGATTGCAACTGAGGAACAATTGTTAACTCCAACCCTATCTGCAAACCATCAAGCTCATTAATTCGCTTTGACGTTAACTCTTCAAAATCAGCTCTTTCGGCTTTAAGCTTACGAGCATTTTCATGGATAGCACTGCCTTGACCCAAAATAGCAGCCGCCTTGGATACTGGGATCTCTATAAAGCCGCCTTCTGCGTCCTTATTAGGGATTCTCCACAGCATGTCAGGATTCTGCTCTGCAAACTCCAAGAAGTTAACCGGATCGGTTACACCATCGGTGGCCTCATCAGTTTCTTCAGAGCTTTCAGTTTCCAGCTCATCAACATTACTATCTTCAGGTTCGGCTTCTTCTACAGGAGCCGCCTCAGGGGAAACTTTCGTTTCTTGTCCTGCTGGTGGTGGTGAACTGCCATCGGGTTGCGGACTGTTACGCTTGTTAGCGGCAATCATTGCAGCGATAGCATCGGCGGGATTCGCCATACCAGTTTGCTCAGGGGCGGTCACTTGCGTGATTACGTCTGACATAATTTACTCTTTTCTGTTAGTTAATGGACTTCTTTGCCACTTTTCCCAGAAATTCTGTCTTCTCAATGAAGCCAATAAAATCTCGGACCCCAGCAATATTAAATGCGTTTTCAATACGTTCTGGATCAGTTCGGCATTCCTCTAACCGACCCAACAAATCAAACCTGTAAAGGTTGAACAGCAATGCAAAATCCTCGTTTTTAATGAGGCGGGAAGCACACTCCCCGTTTTCAATTACTAGAGTTTTTCGAGTTACATCAGCTTCCTTATTTGAATCGGAGTTTTTTGTACGCCGATTAAAGTATTCACGGATATTCAATACCAAGCTTTTCATTGCAATCCTTAATCGATTTCAACGGCACTAAGTTTACCTCTTTTTGCCGCCAATGCTTCAAACATATTATCAGTATCCACATCTTCCGCTTTTTTCATGTTTAATGCAGATACACTTTGTGATTCTTGTACTTTAGCATTATTAAGATCGGTCTTGGATTGAAGTTCTTTCTGTTCTGGACTTGGGCCTTGCTGGGATTTGGCTTGTGCAACTTTAGCAGCTTCTTCCATTGTCGGCAAATAGGCATCCACATCCTTAACACCCAGTACACGCAAGGTATCTTCAAATGGGCGGCGTACTTTGGCAAACATTTCAGGCGCACTAGGGTCCAGTTGCATCATTAGTTGCATAAACTGGGCTTGGGCCTGACCAATTAACTGTTGGCGGGTCAAACGATTCTCTTCTGACAAGAAACCCAGGGCCAAATCAATGTTAATCAGCTTGCGGTCAATGAATTCATAGTTATCCATTGAAATGGCATCCATAAACGGCTTGCCTTTGCCGCATACACCTGCCAATTGTTGGATGTTGTAGTCATCAGAGTACTGGATAAGAGTTTTCCAGACAATGTACAAGACATCCCGCAAACCGATGGCACAGTTCTTGACCATCTCGTCTTGGATGAGTTGGTTAGGACCCATAGCAAGTTGCAATTTGTAACCGCTGTTGCCGTCCTTCATTACTTCAGGGTTCAGGACATCGCTAGGGCTTGTCATGCCAATCATTGCCATCTTGTCGGCCTCAAACCGCTCCATAGATGATTGGACGTAGGCAAGGTTGCCTTGCATTGGCGAGAACTCGTAGATGTGCTTGGAAGGATCAAATTTGCGGTCCAACACAAACATAGCTGACACGCCACGCTGAATTTCCTCGGCATCAATAAACTCTGGGTTTACGCCAATCCTTGGAGTAGACGATTGCATTGCAAAAGCCATCTCTGCACGGGCAATTGAGGTTGCATATTCCTGCATAGGCACAAGGCGCTCGGCAAGAGAGTAACCAAAGAAGTTTCCTGTGATAGGTTTGGGACACATTGCCGCCAAGGGAATGAAATCTACTTCCTTGACATACAAAACGTATGAGCCTGAGAAACAGCACTCCACAATCTCTTCTTCACCATCACCATCCACATCTTTGCGAATCCAAGCAGTGGTCAACATGATGACTCGACTGTAACGGTCAGCACCTGCGGAGGCCACAACGCCTTGACCAGGCACTGGGGTGGAATCACGGGCATGAAGTGCCAGATCGTTTTCCAGTGCGCCAGCTTGGTAGGCTCCAGCAGGGCCGTAGGCGGCATGTTCTGCCAGCTTCTCAAGATCTACATACGGGAACTGTGACTTGCACTCATGGATTGTCATTGGGTCATAAAACCCCACAAAGTCTTGGTCTTGAATGTTAGGGATTGTTGGGTTACAGACAAAGTAATGCTGGGCAACGTGTTTAATCTTGACCGAAGTGGAGAATCCGGTCATTTTGTACTTGGCACGATAGACTGTGTTGGCCCTGATAGCAGAATCCATTCCTTCTTGTGGGGTTTGGTCTTCTTCAGGAGCCATCATCTCTTGCATTACGCCTTGCAAGTCAACATCAATACGGCGCATGTTCTGGCGCTTGACAGTCAGACCCTTTTCAGCAGCCATAGTCTCAAAGACACGCAATTGGTCTTTTGTGCCTTCAACTTCTTTGTACTGGGTGATAGGTTCACGCACAGGCGACACCATAACAATGCCGTTTTTGTGCAACAAGGAGTCCTGCGCCCAATCTCTGATGATTGCGTATGAATCATTCTTGGAATTGACCATGTACTTGACCATTTCGGTGGCTTGGGCAGCTTGTTCGCCATCCATCTCACTAAAACGCTCAAACTCAAAATTAACTTTACCGTTTGGCATCAAGCACTTAGTGATGATAGCTGTAGCGTAATCTACGCCAGGTGTCACCACGGGGTGAATGTAATCAATGCCTCGAATTGGCTCGGTGGAGTTGCTAACAGCAATGTTCAGGTAGTGATAGTCAGATAGACGGTTAAAAGTGTTCTTTGCTTGAGTCAATCTAAGGTAATCGACCATTTTGAGATACACCTCATGGGCGACTTGGAATACGATTCCTTTATTGCCAGCAGGTGCTTCAATGTACTCAACAACAATATTTTGTTTATCCAACATATTAGATCCTTTGCGCCTTGCCTTCAACAGCGGTTAACCTGCGAAACTCAAATGTATTTGCTCGACTGACTAATGACTCACCGTGACCTTGAATAAGTGCAAGTATGCCAATACGAGCAGAGTCAATGTGGTCATCAGGATCACTGAACTTGCCAGCATCATCAATAGCATAGTTTCTTGCTTCATCAAGGAAATCGACACATGCTTCATTAATCATAAATGTTCCACGCTCCATCCCCATCCGCATTATATTGATTCCGTAAGATTTGTGGTTAGTTACCTTGCCCATATCGTTTACAGGGTTCAATATAGCTCCAGCGATGCAATTAAGGCCATAGTTGTCCTCAAATACTTCCCTGACAGATTGCTCAGTCAGAGTATACCTTCCCGCTTGGGCGGCATCATGCGGAAGTGCTATCGGAACGCCTTTTGATTCCTTGTCCATCAAATAATGAACGTATTCGTCAGGAGTTTCCCCTTGAGCGACCTTTACCTGGCGGTGCAGGTAGATGATTTCCTCCACAGGATCCCTGAAAAAGAAACTGATGACCGTAGGGTCGTTTTTAATTCCCAAGTCAAAAGAAATTAATCTTTCCATCTTGGAGTTGTTTCTTAGGTCAATGTCTGTAGACTTATAGGTAGGCCACTTGAGCAGCGGGAATACTACGCCTTTGCCAACCAAAGGAATACCATTTATACGGCACTCTCGTTCCCAAGGCATAAAGTCTCGGCTTAACTGATCCCGCTCTTTCTGGCTAAAGAAGCTTTCACCCCATTCATTTTCAAAGGGTACATCATCCCAAGTTACTCGGACATGCGTGTAGCCTTCTATCTTGTCCCAGAATCTGCGAACAAGTCCTGACATGCCTTTGAGTGGTGTGAAAGAACACAATACCTGCCCGTTGCGTTGTGCAGTACGGATGACAAGCTCTGAGAATGTCTCGTCAGGGGGTTGCTCGTCCAAGACAACAAGGTCAAGTTCAAAACCCTGCAGATGGCGCACTTGCTGTGTGTAGTTGGAGAAGTAGAGTTTGGATTTGCCACCAGAAGAATGCCAGATTTCAATAGACAGGACGTTTGCACCATCGGTGCGGTATGACTTTTCGTCAATGCTTTCCAAAGGAATAGCACCCGTTCCTAATTTGTATGCTTGTTTGATATCGTCACAACCCAACAATTTAGACTGTAGCGTTTTTGCAACTTGTTCCCAAGATTCACCAGCCGCCATAGCAATAATGGGTTTGTCCCACTTCTTGCCTTTCCAACCTTTAGGATACATGCCTGTTAAGTGGTAGGCAGTCTCATAGGTAGACGCAATGGTTTTTCCGGTACGGTTACCTGCAATCATCCCTCGGCGGGTGAAGTGGTTGCCAGTTTCAAAAAAGTCAGTCTGATACTTGAATGGCCTGAACCATTTCAAAGCGTTGTACTGCATGTCTTTGGCAATGGTGTCTCTTGCCGCCATCATCTTGCGAAGCTGGTCAGAGTCCATTTGGTTGGTAGCCTTTTTGCCACCAGCCAGCTTTACAAGATGTTTTAAGGCTCGATCTTTGTAGATCGGTTGGATGTAGTCACTGGCTTCACTTTTTGCCATACAGGTCACGCATAGACAAAAGCAAATCAGCGGCAGAGGCTAAATAGTAAACGTCTTGAGGGGATAGAGTCCGATCTCCTTGAAGATCTTTCTGTAACCACTCAAGAGTCTTACGGGCGCAAACTTCTGCTTGAGCCGATAGCTTTTGACGAAAGACGGAAGATTGATCTTCCATTACGCCCACGGGTCAACAATGTTCTTAGACGAAATGCTAGTCAGATCACGGTCAATCAAACCCCAGATACCACCGCCTTTTTCGCCAGAGCAATACTGAAACAGCTTGCGACCACGCTCGGTGAATGTGCCATCAGGGCGCTTCATCAAAGTCTCGCCTGTGCGGGGGTCATTCCATGTGTATTTCTCTGGCACACGCTGACCAAACTTGTTCAGACGTTCACCCACAGCTACTTGGAAGACAGGACCAACAATCTGAAACGTCACCGTGCCATTGTCGTACTTGCGAAAATCAATAGCGACCTTTTCATCCGACTGAGGGTTAGACGGGTGGGGCATATTGGTTGCGCCAAAATAGTGAATCTGCGAATCAATATTTGGCAAGTCAGCAGAGCGTTCAGGGATGGGAGCCAGATCGTCTTCAGGAATCAGTTCCCTTTTGTCAATGTAGGGATTGACATCCGTTACATATTCGGAAGGAATCTTTCGGCCTTCAAGGGCGTTCTTAGCGACCTGGTATTGATCTTCTTTTGGCTTGCCAATGAGGTCTAACGCAATCTGTGTCTTGTCGTACACAAACTGCGCTAGGTCTTTAGCTGTTGGAAGATCTTCTTTCAGTGCATCAATGTCATACGTTGCCATGCTATTCCTTAAATTTTGTTTTCATCAAGACGATGATCGCCACACCAATCATTTACAAACACCACTGGATATCCACCCATACTTGGAGCATGACGGCGGCAACGGCCTACGTTGTAAACAGGATTTGGTGTGTCAATTGTATTTGGCAAAATAGTTTGTTTTGGGACAAACCAAATACAATTTTTACATCGCATTCCTTGCGAACGGTTGATCCAAGGATCACTATGCTTTTCCATGCTATTCCTATGTTATGCAGCAGGTGCTGCGGGTTCTTCAACTGCTTCTACTGGGTAGTCATCACCTATCTGGGGTTTGTGTTTTGCCACATAACCAAAGTCCAAATAGGTTTCATTGCCTTCAGCATCCAAGGCAATAATCTTGTTTTCTGCATCACGTTTAAAGTCTGCGATTTTCATATTAATCCTTATTTCTTTTTGGCTGTCTTAGCCGAATCTTTAAAATCTTTGGCAGTAGGTGCGCCCTTTGTGCCAGGCTTACGCATCTTCTCTTTCGAGCCATTAGCGATGCGTTCTTTCTTTGCCGCAATATTTGCGTAAAGTCCAGGTTTAGCCATTTAACAATTCCAATTCTTGAGTGATGCCTTGGCCCGTTCAGCAGGACCTTTAGCGTTTCTAACTACACCCTCCATACGGGCACAAAATGATGCCTTACGCCCCGCATCCTTTTTGGTCTTGGGGTTAGGCGTTGGCGCTTTTAAGTTACTACCGTTCTTTTTGTTGTATTCGGCACGGCCTTTGGCGGTCATGCCAGCACCTTTGTCTGTTGGGTTATAGGTCTTACCCTTACCCGTAGTCTTGTGTGCGATAGCTTTATCGTGCGCCATGCTTCAAACCTTGCTTGGCAACTTAGGAGTTGTGAAGCTCTTCTTGGCGTTCATGTTCACATCGTTGTGATGCGGGTCAGACAAAGGGTTCTGATTAAACGTCTTGCCAACAGCAGTAGCCAGCATTGCGGAATACTTGTGGCTTTCAGCATAGTTTTTCAACTTGTCATTAATGCCTTTAGTTAGACCGCTTGTCATGGCTTTACCGCCAGAAATTACTTTACCGTATGCAGACATATTAGCCTCACTTGAGATAGTTGTTGCGGTCACTGTTCATGTAGCCATCATTCATGATGTGCCCACAGTAATCAGCGTGTGTGCTGACCATAACCTTTTGATTGCGACTAGCAATATTGCCAGTGGCTTTAGCAGGACCCTGTTGACCTTTGGGGCCAGACATTCCGTGGCTAGGACCACAAACGCCAGTAGCGCCGCCAGTGCCTGTAGGAGTATGCTTGGATTGATTGCCCTTGCGATTAGGCGCTTGAGCATATTGAAAATTGGTAGTCATTTTTTACCTTTCATTTTGGCTTCTTTCTTTTCGACCGCAGTATTCTTGCGTTCGCCCTTTTCGGATTTCTCACGCTTCTCAGCATAAGCAATCGCAACAGCTTGTTTCTGTGGCTTACCAGCTTTCATCTCAGTCTTGATATTTGACTTAAATGCTTTGGCTGATCCAGATTTCATTAGTGGCATTTTATACCTTTCTTAGAGATTGTAGAAAATCATCCAAGGCATCGTCAGCAGACACCTCTTCCTCTTTGTTCACGTTGTTAACGTGTTCAATCGAAATTATAGGCGCTCTTGAGGATTCAAAGGGGGCAAGCTTATCAGCAATCTTAGCCTTGTCTTTAATGTCAAGCTCATCAGACTGCATTGCATCAATCAAGACTTCCATTGCCGTCTTAAGTGGGGGTAGACCTTTGGCGGCACGTTCATCATTGAGCTTGTTAAACAAAGCGCCGTATTCGGTTACTCGGTTAACTACTGACTTAGGCCGACCAGGTGTGAATACCGGAACCTTTGGCTCTTTAGGTTCTTGCTTACCAGTAGCTAACTTCATTGCCTTTTGTTCAGCTTTCTTTCTCTGATAATAATCACGCTTCTTTTGTTTCTCTTCTTCACTGGTGACATTAGAATCTTGAGGACGAATATCTCCATATATTGCGTCATTGGGTTTAGGTATTTTCATTTCATATCCTTTAATAATTCTGCAGTGCGTCCCCAGGCATATGAGCCATTAACAGTAAACCCACGCTTCTTGTGAATCTTCATAAACCCATTATGTTCCGCTCTAATACTTGTTGAGCAGATAACCGGAATACCCCAGCTACTGGCCCACAATATATGCTGATCAATCATCTCGTTAAGTAACCTTACTCTGGTCCTAACCGGAAGACTTAAATCAAGGTGGTGGAACTTAGCATTGCTGATCTCTTCATTGGCATACGTTGTATACCCACCACGGTCAAACCAACAGTACGCAACTAACGTATCCACATCCCTGCACACAGCAAGGAACTCTCTGCCCTTGTCAAACAGCTGCATAGTAGCAGTAACCGTTACATGCTTCCTAAAGACGTTCCTGTCCCTCGTCAATATGCCATCAGCCTCTACCCCAAAGATACCATCTGCCATCTCAACAATGTCATCTACGTCATCGAGCGGATGTGCCAATCTCCATTCCATACATTCTCCTTGCAATGCCTGAATTGTAGCAACCAAAAAACTTTTAGGTAAAAAAATTTATACAGGGGCGCAAGTACTACATTCCTGCTTACCAATTCTTTGTATAAACCCGTGTATTCTGGCACTTTAACGAGGTTTCAGCATTGTTTGTAATGCTAATGTTTAGTTCTTTTTGCAGGATGAGTAGTGGGGGGAAATGTTTTTGTAGAAAAAGTGGGGATCGGTGAGCGGGCCCCCTATTTTCCGTCACCTTCCAGACCTACCCCCTCCTGGTTCTAGGGGGGTTATGGGCCATTCTAGGGGGGTATTGCGCCTGGCTAGGGGGTTGGTAGCCATGTGGGCCATTCCTCCTCTGTAGAGGGCTGTAATTTGTGTGTGAGCTAGACCCCGATGGTTTTATGGGTTTCTCTGTCTTATGTTCTGTCTCTAGCCGTGCTATGGAAAGCCTATTGTTATCTGTCTCTTCCCTCTGTAGAAGAGTCAATCCATGCCCTAGGTTTATCTCTCTTTTTTCTTTTCGTTCACACAATGGAAGGCCATTCCCATATGCCTATATCTATGCATTTATCGCATAACCACAATGTTCACTTGAATGACGATCAAGTGTAATCTATCGTTCTAAGGGTAACTACTGATAGGGTTTTGGAGCTATCAATGAAATCAACAACTTAGCGCAACTGGCACGATTCTTTTATGCTTATATAGTGAAGGGCACGATTTTTGACCCTTCATTGTTCAACTTAACGAAACGGAATAGAACATGATTGATACCTTCCACATCCTAGGCGCTTTAGTAGTTGCCCTCTCTCTACCTATTCTTTTGGCTATTGATTGCATCATTGATGCGTTTAAAGGGGTTTAAACCATGCTGACACAAGATCAAAAAGACTCTATCGGTGGTGAATCATTTTATGAATTTGAAACCACAATCGGATGCGGATCCGGTACTGTGATTGTCACAATGGTTTATGAATACGACTATAACGGCACATATAATGAAACCATTGATTCAATTCGCAATGCATCAGGATATCCATTGATGGATTATCTAGAAGAATCAACGATTGATGAATTGTGCATTCTAGGATGTAAGTTATTAATCGAATCTAAACGAGAGGTATATTAATATGAAAAGCTTTATAACTGACTTATTCCATGCGACTATATTCGCTGTCATTATCTCTAGTCCAATGGTAGCGTATTTCATCATTTATATGTAAATCTATACTGTAAACCCTTATTAATAGGGGTTTATGGCCTAGGTTTCTAGGGTCTTAATATATTCACGAAAAGGCAAGACAATGCAAAATCCATATAAACTCATTCTCAAGTCATTAGGCTTAGAGTATCGCCCGATACTTGGAGAATCTTCAACTAAAACCATTAAAGGGGAAAAGATAGGATATCTTACGGGTATTGTCTATCTCGTTCCTGATGAAACCTTGTGTCCTTTAGCCCTTTTAGCGGGTTGCTTTCATGGATGTCTCAATACAGCGGGTAGAGGAGCATTCAATAGCGTACAAAAGGCTAGAAAAGCAAAAACCCAATTTTTCTATGACCATCAGCAAGCCTTTTTATTGTCATTGTGTGCCGATGTATGGTCTATCCAAAGAAAAGCCCTTAGATTAGGCTTTAAGCCCCTTGTAAGACCCAATGGGACTAGCGACATACCTTATGAGAATCTGATCATATGGGAAAACAAGAATTTGTTTCAGTTATTCCCTAATGTTATGTTCTATGACTATACAAAACACCCATCAAGGTCATTAGAGGGTAAGACCTTAAACAATTATGACCTTACATATTCTTTTAGTGCTATCACGCCAAAACCTATCAGTATCAAGGGTTTATCAAATAGGAATAACTCTAGAGTTGCTGTAGTGTTCCAAAAGCAAAGTGATATCCCTGATTCATTTAGGGGATGGAATGTTATTGATGGGGATAACACTGATGTAAGGCATATTGAGCCAAAACAAGTAGTAGTGGCTTTATATGCTAAAGGTAAGGCTAAACACGATACAACGGGTTTCACTCAAATTAAAGGGGTTCACTATGCTTAATGTCTCATATGATTTTAAAGAGGGTCAACTAATTAAGTTGTTTCATGGTAGACCCGATGAGGCATGGGACATATACCATGCACCTACTGAAGAATTAAGGAATGCGATTACTTGGAATGACAGAAATGGTGATTTTGAGGAGTTGCAGCGAGTTGATATTCTTGAAATATTCATAATGGATTTTATTCAATCATAAGGTTACACAATGAAAAAATCTGAAAAATTTGCTCTTGACGAGTGGTTATCTGATTATCCTTTGAATGCTACATTTGACGATGTACTATATTTATTGTTGGATAATCCTGACGAATCGGTTACCCCTTGGGAAGTTGTGCGATATCACCCTAGGCATTCAATCGCTGAATTCATTTCAAATACTCAATCCCATTTTGCGGCTGTCACTAATGAAAAGTAAAACAATGAAATATTTTCCTAAAATTAATCAAACTGATAAAATTATTAGTTGTTTTAATTGTTATCAAGACCTATACGAATTTGATGCAATTGAAACAGATAATCCTAAAGGTCAGGGTAAATTTTATACTTGTTGCGAAAGTTGCAGCATGAAGACCTTTTTTGATTTTATAGAGGATAACCATGCAACGAATATTGATTAATGCTCAAAATGCGGGTTTCTATATACCCGACATTGATACATTTTTTTGTAAGTATGAGGATTTTAAAACTGAACATATTTGGGTTTATGAATTCCATTAATTAAGCCCTTAGGGGCTTTTTTTGTTTCTAGGCTTTGGTCTAGGCTTGAATACGTCAATTTATAGGCTTCGGGTCTAGGCTTTGTTGTGTCTGTTTCACTGTAGGGGTAACTCTAGGCGGTAGCGTGTCCGATTGTGTCTAGATAGTGGCAGCAAGGCTATTTATAGGGCTTTTGAGGGCTTTTTATGGTTTTTGGCTATGCTGGTATGCATTCAATCGATTGTCGATTGTGGGCGATTCTATGCATTGTTGCGTAAAAACAACTGTATAGAAACACAATGTTGCGAAAAAACCACTGGGGTAAAACACATGAGAACTAGGGTAAACCCTATGTAGTACTCGTCTGGGGGGTGAAAAACGGTGTTTTTTTGCGTATAAAAAGGACCCCCCCCTCAAAAAATCTAAGGCCCCTGTAAAAATGACCCCACCCCTTTTTTATTTTGCCCACCCTTTTTAAACTTTTGACGAAAAAAAACCTCCCGAAAGAGGTTAATAGCCTTGCAGGGCTAGGAGAGGACCATGAATCAACTCAGAAAACGTAATTTGTACAAGGTTGAATCTATTCTATCACCTATGCTGTCCAGCAGGTTTTGGATCTCGCTGTCTGGTGGCATTACATTGCGGTTGTCTACAAAATACTCACGCAATTCTTTTAGCTCTTGCAAGCCATTCTCTGCTGGTGGGTAGTAGTCTGCTGGATATTGAATGATCTCCCCCATAACGCCTTGTGTGGCCTCCACCAAGGCATCAATCAGTTCAGGCAGTTCAGTATAGAACTCACCCAATGCAGTGTGATCAGCAAAGCTTTTGGTCTGCCAATGCAGGATGTGAGTATTTGTAGCTGCGTGTAGCAAGGTCAGTATGAATTCACCCATGATTGGCTCCTTTAACGTGATTGTAGGCCATCTAGCAGGCGATAGATAGTAATGTTGAGGGCATCCATCTCATCCATGTTTTTTATTGCCCACATGCGCTTTTGCCCATGCCAGCCAAGTAATGATCCTTGGTGGCAAGATTTACACAAGGCAATGCAAGTGAATTGTCTGTGTTGCTTGACATGGTGGGCATCACTGGGTCCAGGCTCATCACATACTGAACAAGGTAATTCTTTGATAAGCGCCAAATGCAATCTCTCACGGGCGTTTAGCTTGTTGTTCATCCAAGATTTCTCAACTCAGCACGTTTAGAGTATTCCTGCACCTTATACACTTCGATACGGGCCAGTGCGGCCTTCATCATCCACAGTAAATTCTCTTCTATTTCAGTAGCCTCTCTGAGGGCCACCAATTGGGCTTTGTAGTTGGCATGGGAATAAGCATAGGCTTCTTTGTGGCCTAGCGTACCCTCTTCTTCATTCATCAACTCAGACTTCACCACTCGCAAGTTGTTCTCCACAAAGGTCCTGTCTGCCTTGGCTTTAGCAAAGGCTTGTGAGTTTGCGGTGATGTAGTTAATTGCTTTATTAGGGTCGATTTCATTCATAACTCATCCAATTTAGTGTCTATTAATTTCTGTACACCTGCATTCAGGTCACCGTTGCCCAAGTCAAGCAATAGGCTGTGCTGGATGCGGGTGTGCTTGATGAATACCTTGCTGTCATAGGGCTTCTTAAAACGCTCTCCAGCGCCCTTACGGTTGCCTCCCCATGTCCCTATAGGTCTACCCAATCTTCTTGCCCTTGCTGCCCGTCTTTTCTCACGTTCTTCAAGAACAAGCCACTTGGGCTTTTGGTAGTCAAACGGATCGTCCAGTTCCATTGTTCCTCCAGATTGATACAGGTAGGTAGCGTTCTGTTGGGTGTGGAGCGTTCTCAGGCACATCTACACACACATAGACAGCGGCATAAGTTCCTTTTTTGATCACGGTCCAACGGTCAATATATAAACCGTGTATCAGCTTGACAGTCTTTTGGACACTCTTGTGGCAGTGGTCGCCAAGGGTTTCTGCTATTTCTTTGATAGTCATGCCGTCCTCTGATGCCAATAACATATCCCGTATCAATTGATGTCTACTTTTTCTCATGCTTGTCCCCTTGCTCGGATGGCGGCAGTAGCCAGTTTGGGTGTAAATCCACACATCATGCAACCACCTTGGTTATTTTTAACAAAATCAACTAATGGCGGCGCATCGTCAAACATTTGCGCTATTTGCTCACGCTCATCTTCACGCACTAGCTTGGCAAAGGCTTCCATACGAGCAGTGAGTTCTTGGAAAGAATCGTTACCCACCTGTTCAAACCCAGCCTCACGCGCCATTTCCATGATTGTTCGTTTTCTCCAGCCGCTCATTTCTTGCTCCCGATGTTGCCCAAACAAGTCGCAACAATCACAATCAAAAACCACAGCGCCCAAAAATGTGACTCTATAAATTCAACTAGGGTCATGCTTTACTTCTCAAAGGGTAGGGTGGAAAGGGCCAGTTATCAGGCCAATTATTTTTGTCCATTTTTATTCCATTCACGGCAAAATGCCCTGTGCTGAATAGACAGGTCAGGGTGAAACCCTGCTACTGAACACTCTGGGTGGGATGGTGGTAGTTGTGGCGCAAATACAACAAAGATGCCAACAATGTTGACTATCAGGCCAAACAAAAACAAAGGGAATAGTGTTTTCATATCAATACATCCCTTCCCAAATCATTTCATACAATTTGTCGCCATTTTGGTCTTTAAGATCATCAAGCTCATCATCAGTAAGCTCAGTGCCATCTTCATATTCAGCATACGAAAAAAATGCATCACAAAAATCAGGCGCATCACGATGGTCAACGCCATCAATTTCTACGCCATGTACTGTTTTACCGTTTAATATCATTACAAACTCCGTTAGTTGAAGCTCAAGTGTCTATCATCTTGATTGCACTTGATATCAGGACAAACCCTTAGATGTCTTCTTTTACCAACACCTCAACCATGCCGATAGTGCCGTAGCACTTGGTGCTATGGAGGCTGACCACTTGGGTGTCATCGTCATAAACAATGCCATTCATGCTGTCTAAGAAGGCTTTAATGATGTTATCGATGTCTGGCTTCTTGCATGGCCTCTCTAAGCCATCTAAACAGGCCGCAGAGCGCTTTTTAGAGTAAGACTGAGGGATTGGTACTGTAATGTAGATATAGGCCGCTATGGGCGTTTTTAGCGGTTCAGAAGATCCCATTGCTTGTTTAGCAGCTTCTGCAATTAGAGTTTCGTAATCACGGGTTTTTGTGGGTGTATATGTTGATACAAAGTTTCCACGCCTGGCAAACTTGGGTCTACCCTTGCCGATAGGTGTGCCTTCCACTGTGAACATTACTTGAAAGGTCATTTTAAAAGTCTCCATGCTGTTGCGGCACAGAGGGGGACTTGTCCGTTTCCAACGGCTTTAAGTCTGTCCACCCTAGCGGCCACCCCATCAGCCACTCTACCCACGTTGGGTTCAATGTTCCACCAATCGCTTTCTGCTCCAATTGCTGGACTACGTTTGGAAGTTGCCCCATGTGCGCCCTCAATCCTTCCTCTATTTTCTTTTGAGTTGTCTCGAATCCATTGGCTCCCTTGTAGTCCCTCGTTGTAGGTGTGGGCCAATTCTGCATATTGCTTACCTGATCCCTCAAATTGCAAGGTTTGCTTCTGCCAAGTCTCACTTGAGTTGCTTCTTTGTGCAAGGCTTTTGCTGATTTCGGTGGCAAAGTATCCATTGTTGTTGGCGTTGCCCATTTCTCCAACAATCCAAATTCTGTCCCTTTGGTGGTTGGCCCCAATGTCTGCTGCTCCCAACACTCCCCATTTCGCATCAAACCCCATTGAGGCCAAGTCTCCGAGAACGGTTCCAAGTCCCCTAGAAGTGAGCATTGGTGAGTTCTCCACAAAGACGTATCGGGGTCGTACTTCGTGAATGATCCTTGCCATTTCTCGCCACATTCCGCTTTTTTCTCCATCAATCCCTGCGCCTTTTCCCGCTCCTGAGATATCTTGGCACGGGAATCCTCCAGATACAACGTCAACAAGTCCTCTCCATGCGAAACCGTCAAAGGTTTGAACGTCATCCCAAATCGGGAAATGCGGGAGAAGGCCGTCATTTTGTCGGGCGCACAGTACGCTTGCTGGGTAAGGCTCCCACTCGACTGCACAAACTGTTCGCCATCCAAGGAGATGTCCTCCAAGTATTCCTCCACCAGCACCTGCGAAAAGAGCCAGCTCATTCAAGTTCTCCATTTTTAATCCTATTCATATATTCCTTTACTCGTTCCACCGACCCTTTAGAGTAACGGCGCTCGATCAATTCAATGCGTTCTTTGGTGAAAATGCGGTTTTTTGTTGTTTCCCATGTCCTATACAACTCTCTAGCCAGTGCTATCTCAAGTTGCTGCCTGTCCCCCGCATTGCTCACCACTTTCCTGCTGTAACTCATCCAGATCTCCTGTCATTACCAGTGCCTTGTCTACTACCCTCTGTGGGTACGGTGTTCCTTCTTTAACCTTGTCCAGTATCTTCATCGCTAGTTCATGTGTCACGCTGGTATCCTCTAGTGTGTATTACTCTTTGGTGGATGGAAGAGCAAAGCACAGCCTTACCGTGTTCAAAAACAACAGTTCGCTCTGTGCTTGCGTACATTACTCGTTGGAGCCATGTCTTCGCATAATCACTGGACAGACTTAAAGACCTTACAGCCTTACCACCAGGTTCTATCCTTGGCCCACCTTCCCCGCTCTGGCTTGCTCGTGTTACGGGGTTATTTAAGACACTACCACTGACGTACCGCATAGTGTCCGAGTGGTCGCAACTGAACAATAAAAAAGCCGCTTACTACTGCCTTCGGGTGACTGCCCCTCGAAAGGGACCAAAGGCATGAGTAAACGGCTTCAACTGTTGGCAGTCACGACAACGGTTTGAATTCTATACCCGATTTCGGATCTCTGCCAACCTTTTTTTGATGTCCTCTGGTATCGCAGTAGCTTTACCCCAATCTTGTTGTATTTTTACAAGGGCAGGATCAGCAACCTTAGGCTTGTCAAAGCTCTCAGGAATCTCTGCACCGTCCCATCGCTGTTGGTTAAGGTAGACGATAGGAGCAGGGATAAACGCCCCGTCTGACTTGCGCCAAGCGTCTGTAGTAGCCATCCATGTGGTGTGCTTGATGATTTGGTCTGCACAACCATCGTATAAGCCCTTTTTCCACCTAACTAGACAGACATTCTTACCGCCCTTGCGGACAGACTTGGGCCATGCTGACCAGAATTTCTCGAATGAATCGCTCATTTACTTCCTTTCGGTTTGGCTTTCTGATAAAAGGCCAGCACTTTGGGCTTTAAATCTCGCACAACAATGTTGTTATGCAATGTTGCTTTTTCCTGCTTGCTAAACAGGGTTGAGGGTTGGGATTGCCAATTAAAGGGGCTGGAAGATTTCATCTATTGACCGTAGTTTTTTGTGGGAAGCAAGCTCAAGTGCGAGAGCCAGAACCGCAATTATCGCGGCATCTAAGTCTTCATGTTGGACTTGTGTTTCAAGCTGGTCCACTGCTTGGGCAATCAATGTCCATGCAATAGTAGCTTCAATTTGGGTGTGGTGTATGTGGCTCATATGGTGAGCCTAGCACCAAATTAAGTGTTGTTGTACTAGGGAAAACCCCTATGTTTTTATGTAAAAAAGGGGTTTACAGTTCATCTCACTGCAATAACGCAGTACTTAAAGGAATGCAACATGAATGAAATTGAAACAGCATTTAAAACTGAACTGGGCATGAGATTGTCTTTGGACACATGGGACGAGGGTGGTGCTTACTTGCACATCTCCCACCGTCATGGCTCATTGGGCATCCCACTTACCCGTGAAGAAGCTCAACAGTTGTTGGCTAACTTGCAAGAGGTGTTGGAAGCATGAACACCACTGCCCTTCAAATGGCCCGTAGGCTCTTTATCGTGCGAGGAGTGCCTACCAGTACCCAACGCCACAATATGCGCTCTTGGGTGCGTTCTGTGCGCTTTCTGGGGGATAACTGGCTGATCTCTAAACCAGTGGAGCGGAAATGACACAAGAAGCCTTCTACTACCAAGTCCAAATGCAAGAGGAATATGAAATGTCAAAAATGAAAGACTTTGTTGAGCAATTACGGGAAGAAATGATGACGGATGAGGCTTTTCGTGAGCTTACTGAAGAGAATCAAAACAAATTTATTGCTGAAGAAATGAAACTTTACGAGGAATTAACCAAATGAACAAACAAGTATTTGAATTTTTGCCACTTATTACCGAAGTGCCAACTGACGATCAATTTGCAACAACAAGAAACAGGTTAAAAAACGATACTAAAAATGATTTGTATGCAGAAATTGATAAACTGGATTATATGGCTTGGAATTTATATCAAGCATTGGATTTGGTTTGCAAAAAATTAGAGTCTAAAAAAGAAATAGATGATTTTGTTCAGTATTCGATGAGAGACTATATTGAATATGTATTGGAGAGAAAATGAGCATTTTTACCAACCTTTTTAGCGGCAAGACCTACACCGAAATGGGCAACACCATCATCAACCAAGATGGTAAAAGCTTCATCAAGGTGGGATCTACTTGGATTGGAGATGATGGTGAATACGTCCAACGCCAAGGCCAGCACCTGGTGAACCTTAATACGGGCACATCAGATGCTTGGGGTGATCCATTTGAGGGGAAGAAATGAACGTCTATCAACGGTTAAACCTTGCCCGTGAAGCCTTTCATGGCTCCAAGCTCAAGAAAACAGGCCACAACAAGTTTGCCAACTACTATTATTTCGAGCTGGGTGACTTTCTCATCCCCGCACTGCAAATCTTTAACAATTATGGCTTGGCAGGGATTGTAAGTTTCGGCAAAGAAACAGCAGATATGCGAATCATCAATGTTGACAAGCCAGAAGAAGTGATTGTCATTGAATCGCCTATGTCTACAGCGGCTTTAAAGGGCTGTCACGAGGTTCAAAACCTTGGGGCGGTACAGACCTACCTGCGAAGGTATTTGTGGGTAGCTGCCCTCGAAATCGTTGAGCATGATGCCATCGATTCATCTCCCAAAACGGAAGAAGGAATCAAAACAAAAGGATTCTCCCCCATAATTTCTCCAAGGGGTGGAATTGGTGATGACCTGCCAACAGATATTCAGGAGTTCTTGCAAGAAATGGCATCCTCCGTTACCGAGTTGGTTAAGAATGGTAAAGCTATTGATGCTCTTGCCATGATTGACGAACAAGAACTAGAGGCCGATCAAAAGGTTTACCTCTCTAATCAATTGGATGCACCAACACGCTCCGCACTAAAGAAAGCAAAAAATGGCTGAATTTGACAATACAAACAGGGGTTCGTTGTTTAAAAACGACAAAAAGGAAGAGGAAAAGCACCCCGACATGAACGGCTCAATCAATATTGAAGGCGTGGAATACTGGATTTCTGGTTGGAAAAAGGTTAGTAAGGCAGGATCAGGCTTTATCAGCTTATCAGTGCGCCTTAAACAGGAGCAGACCCGTCAATCTAGCCAGCCAACCAAGAAGGCTAAACCAGACCCATTTGAAGATATGGACTTCTGATGAGAGAGTTAATTGGCATTGGTTTAATCATGTGGTTTTTTGCCGCATGGATAACGCATATTGTTATTTGCTTACAGACAGCCGCATGGGGCTTTCTAATAGCAGGTGCAATAGTATTCCCAATTGCTTGGGTCCACGGTACAGGCATTTGGTTAGGAATATTCTGAATACTCTGACCGCTCCAGCGGGAAAAGGCGGTGCTGGCAGACCATCGTATCAGGGTAACGTCTGCCACCTTTAATGAAAGAAAACATGAACCTCAATTCAATACTCAAACGCATGTTTCCAAGAGCAAGGAAAGAAGACCCCATCACCAGCGTAGAGGCATCCGATAAGGTTGACTTTGCTGGTGAGCATTACGACATCATCTTGGAGTGCCTAAAAAAGTATGGCCCTTTAGGAAAAGATGGAATAGCCTCCAGATCTAATTTGGATGGCAACCAAGTAGCACGAAGGCTCAGTGAGATGGGGAAACTTCACCTCATTGAGTTAACTGGCAATTACGTTAAATCAAACGCAAACCGTGATGAGCGTGAATGGCGCTTAAAGGAAAAACATGAATCTTAATTTTGAACCAAACGAAATCAACTTTATCTTGCAAGTACTGGGTGAACTGCCCACAAAATCAGGTGCTTATGTACTAATGCAAAAGATTGAAGGCCAAGTCAAGATGCAGCAACAAATACCAGAGGTCACCCAGTGAGCTATGCAGAAATAGAAATTGACATCATACGCTGGTCAGAAGCCAGAAAAATCATCCCGAACAGCACCCCAGAAATTCAATTACTGAAGGCGGTTAGTGAAATTGGGGAGTTGTGCGATGCAACAATTAAGAATGACCGTGAAAACATTGCTGATTCTGTAGGCGATGTAATGGTTTGCTTAATTAACTATTGCGCTTTGAAAGATATTAGTTTGGTTCACTGTATGCAGGTGGCATACGACCAGATTAAGAATCGCAAGGGCACGTTAATGCCCAATGGCTTGTTTATTAAAGAGTAAGTCTTGCAACCGTCATTTTCAGCATTTAGGATAGCAAATGCAGCAATCCCGCTGCATTAGGAGCAAGCATGTTTAAATTTGAAATGACACTAGGTTGGTTGGGCAATGGCAAAATGATTGTTGAAACTCATGACTTTGACATGATTGAAGCTTTGAAGGAATTCGTTGAATTCCAAGAGGAAGCTGGTTGGATCGGTAACTGGGACGCAGTTGATTCTGAAGAAGATGAAGACGGCGAAGAAGAGACTGAAGAAGAAGCAGTTGCTGAAGAAGCAGTTGCTACAGAGTAACTTTAATCACACGGCCTCTAAACTCAATGGAGTCGGGGCCGTGTGTTGTTACCAATTCAGGCAATATCAAATTCCCATCAACAAACGTCAGTACAGCAAAGCCACTACGCCAGTTTAGTGGACCGTGTTCGGTATAGTCTTCAAACTGTGGACCGTAGGGTTCAGCCAGCGTACCCGTATCAATACCGTAACGCACCCCGTTATAGTCGCTGAATGGCGTAACCTTTAGGCTATGCAGGTGGCCTGTAACTATGTTCTTGCCGCTCCACATAGTGTTGTTATGGGTAGCATGGATACCGCCCTTGAATCGGTGTTTAACCACCGTGTTCTCATTCATCCAAACCGCCCAGCAAGGTTCCCACTTTGGGAAGTGATCACGCAAGGTAAACCCTTTAACGTGTTCATACTGAGGCGCATTGGCTGCTAGAAAGGTTTCAAACCGTGCATCGTGGTTACCCAAGGGCCAGACCAGTTTAACGTTGTGACGGGCCTCTTTGGCGGCTTCTTCAATGTATCCCATCGAGATGGTACAGGCTTTGAGTTCATCCATCACTGATGGCGCTTTAGCCCAGCCAATACGGGGATGCCGACTGATACCTGCCCCGTCAAAAATATCTCCATTTGCAATAACTGCCTTAGGCTTAAGTTCTTTGATGGCCCACAAAAGACCTTTAAATGCTGTTGTATATACCCCAGGCCAAAAATGAGCGTCACTAAAAACAATAACTGTGCCATTTAAGATGCCAAGGTCTTTTTTAGTTGGATGTATGTGAGCTATTTGCAAATGCTCAAATTGTTTGGTGGCTCTAGGCGCTCTTATTTCTATTTTTTCTCTCTGCTCAATGCGTCTGCGGCGTTTGTTTAACCCCGACAAATTCATGCCAAGACTCAAACTTGCTGCATTCATCGAAGCGCTGTTTTCAATGGCGCTAATGATTTGCTGATCAGTAAATTTTTGAACAGGCATTACGTTTTCTTTCGCCAATAAAGGGTATCTTTGTAACCCCAAGGTTTAGAAGGCTCAAACATTTTGAACCCACATGAAATCAAACTGTTTGCCGAAGCAGGATTGAGTCGGGTGTCAGTTACAACCCAGTTCCACCCAAGAGCTTTTGCCTGTCGGACTCTGACATTAATAAGCTTTTTCTGTAGTCCTTGTCCACGAGCATCAGGAATAACGCCTGCACGACACAGATAACCGCAATCGGTCCAAGACACAGTACGCACAAGCCCCGCAAAACCAATATCCACGCCATTCTCAGTAGCAATCCACCAAGATCCAAAATTTGTGTCAATTGGTTGGTCATAAGGCAAGCAAACTTTTTGAAGTCGTGACAATTTGTCCTGACTTGATTGTTTGCGAATGTCTACACGTTTAAGCATGAGCGTATTGAAAACGCTCACTGTGACGCCGTTATGACATTGATAACGCTGTTGCGTTTACTTCTTTTACCCTGCGCTCCCAGCCCTTACCAAATGTTTGCCATGTTTGAAGCATTTTGAGATAGGCTAAACGGTATGCACAGTAATCGTTGATAAGTTCTTTAGGGTCTTTATTTCGTACAGCTTGTATTGTCATGTTGCCAATAACGCCATCTGCGTACACGTTTACACAGGCTTGTAGCCACTTTGCGGCACGACCTGGGCCACTGTTTATAGCCGCATCAAAGACAACGTAATCAACCCCGCTAGGCAAGTCATCGCCTTTTACTTTGTCCCAATACTTTGTTTTGTAAAGTGGGCCAACATCAGCAGGTGTCAAGGCTTTCATTGTTTTGGTGTCTACCATGTGACCACAATGCTCTTCCCAGACTGCTTTTGTACAGCCAAGGTTTGTTTCCCCCCCAGGATCTTTTGGGTTAAAAACGTAACCTCCCTCGTGAACGAGGACTGCTGCCAATGCTTTGTCAAAGTTTTGATTCATGATATGGGAGTAGATTGGTGAAGCAAATTATCTTTAGCTTGTGAGCCAGCAGATGAGCCAAAATAGAAAGCGATGATGCCTGTCCAAGCAGTACCTAAACTGCCAAGCATGATGTCAATCTGGGGAGCGTGTTGTATCTGACCGTACATAAGGCCACCTAGAATGCCAAAGAAACCAATAGTAACCCCAATAGCAAGGGCAGGGGGCAAATAACTTTTAGTAGCCACTTGCATATCACGAGCAGATTTTCGGTCTTCATTGGACAACTTTGCGAAGTCCAAACCCATTTCTTGAGCACGAGCCGCCATTTGGACTTCAGCTTGTTTAAGCAGCATGATCTGGTCAGCAGATAACTTGCCCTCGCTGATTGTGCTTTGAACGTCCTTTGGGTCTATGCCAATGGCCTTGCTTACCGCCTCAATAGCAAGCCCCGCTAGAGGCCCACCAAGGGCTGTTGCAATAGTGGGTGCAATGGTCTTTAACCAATCCATATCAATTCCTTAGTTTGTACATGATAAATTCAAAAGTTCCCCAACCAATAAACCCCGCCGCAAGAATAGACACAAAGCCAATAAACAAAATGTTTACTGTCTCAGCAAGGTTCTCGCGCTTTAACTTAGCTTTAGCCTCTGCTTCACGTTCTTCACGCTTGCGGTTAGCCACAACCATGTTGTATTCGGCTTCTATGGCTTCCCACACATCGCCTTGACCCGACCAAATTAATTGCTCTTTTAGTTTTCTTCTGGCATCTCTAAGACCTTTGGCCTGCATTACAGACTCAAGAGCCTGGGCCATTTCAGAATTAGATGCTTTTGCTTTGTCGTGATTAGCACCCTTTTCAACAGTGGCATGTAGATCAAAGAATTTAATCAGATCGCCAGAACACTCATGCAAGTCTTTGCCTAATTGGATGGCTTCTTGTACACCAGCAATGGTACTTTTGGCTAATGCAAAAGCCGCACCGATGGTGATCGGATCAATCATTTATCCACTTTTAAATCTAATTTGTCAAAGATTTTGTTAAGCATTTCTTTGATTTCACGAATGTCTTCACGGCTGTCATCACGGGTAACGTAGGTCTTAGGAAGTTCCTCACGCAGTTTAGCAAGGTCTGATTTCAAATCTTTGACAGCAGTCCACATTTCACGGCAAAACCACCCTGCCACTGTAAAAACAATGCCAGCGCCAGTGTTTATAAGAGATTGATATTCCATGATTTACCTGAAGTATGCAGAAGGAGGAGCAATGCCACGACCAGCGCCGACTTTTTCGGCTTGAATCATTCTTTGAATGGCTGGTTCATCACGTTTGTTCATTTCATTCATTAACAATGTGCCAGGGTTCATGCTCATCAACATGTCTTTAAATGGTCCAAAGTCACCTTTGCCAGCAGCTTTAGCTACGTCAACAGGCATGGTAACAAGAGACTTCATTGAATTCCAAGCATCTTTGAGTTCAGCATTGACCGCATCTTTGTTGCCCTTGTAGGCTTGCACACCAGCAGCGACCAAAGCAGGAATTGCCGCAGCGCCAGCAGTAGCTGCCAATGCCCCAATGCTTGCTTTGCCTTGTTGAGATAATGGCACTCCAGCTTGAATGAGCTTTTCAACAGTTCCAACTTGAGCCTTAGTGCGGGATTTGTTTAAATGTTCTTGAGTTTCAGGCGCAAAAGTATTTGCATTGTTTTCAACAAAAGGAATGTATTGGTTGCGATAACCTTCTGGATTGCCTGAAGCGCCTTTTGGAGCAACACCCTGAAATCCTTGCTCAACTAATTTATTGACAGCATCTATTGCCGCCAATGAACGTGGAGATGTTGGATCTTTCTTTTGAAAGCCAAACATGTTCAAATATTGGTTGATACCAGTAGATTGAGCTTTTAAAACAGGGATTTGTTTTTCTGCTGCAACTGTTGGAGCTAGATTTGGTTCTGCCATAAATGTGGCAACAGGTGGTTGTGTTTGTCTAGGATTTGATTGGTTAGTAAGTTTATTCATCGGACTAACAACATTAGGAATGCCTGCTGGCTGGTTAGAAACAGCACCAGACAAAGAATTCATGTAATTCTTGTAGTTGTTGGTTAAGATTTCAGCATCTTTAAGATTGGTAATCTTGACGTTGAAATGCTTTTCTACATCAGCTAATGGAGCGCCAAACTTTGCTTGAGATTCAACAGCCAATTTAGATTCTGGAGCGCCAGGTGTGAAAAGTGGCGGTGGAGGAGGTGGCTCAAAAAAAGGTATATCAACATTGCGGTTGATATTTGCATTGGCTTCTTTGGTTATGCGTCTGTTTTCTAAAACAGATTTGCCTTTTTCTATGGCTTTTTTGCCACCATATTCAATTGCTTTAGCCCCTGCATAAGTTGCAGCGGCAATCGCTGGTATTTTCCAATTCTCAAGAACTTGATCTTTTAAATGATCAACAGCACTTGGTGGGGCTGGAGGGGGCGTAGAAATACGCAAAGCCTCACGAGCTTGGTTAACTTGAGCGGCTACAGCGGCAGCGTCAGGCTCTCCAGGTTGTGGAGGAGGCATTGCGGCATTGGCTTTTGGTAATTTGGCTGCTGGAGGAATAACAGGGTTAACTTGGACAAGGCTAGTTTTTGGTTGCTGTGCAGGTTGTGGTGCAACTTGCAAAGCATCTTGAGTAATGGCTTGAGTAATGGCGGCATGACCAAAACTACCATGCATCATCCGGTTGTATTCATCTTCCGATAGTTGTTTTATGTCTGCCATATCAATCCTTATTTGATCACAAGTTGATTAGATTCATTGACCATCAATGTACCTTTAGGATATTTGCCTTGGCCCTTCAAATGAATGTTCATTTTCTCATCGTAAGTATTGTTGATGGCCTGATAAAGGGGCGATGCAGCAAACTCTTGCTTTAAAGCATCTTGATCAACCAATTGACCAGTAGCGGCTACTTTCCTTGCGGCCTTCATCAATTGAGCAGAGTAAGCAGCCATCAAAGCATTGTTGCGTTGCTGTTGAACACGGTTCATCAACACTGCATCAGTACCGCCTGTAAAAATGTCAGTGCCTGTAAGGTTTACAAAACCAATTGGCTTAACAAAATCAGGGACATTCTTTGCATCAGCTTCATTCTGTGCATTCAAAGCTTGCAATCTAGCAAAGTCTTGAAACTCTTGAGGCGTTTTAATAACACCTTGCAATACAGCCATAATGGATGATTGCAAGTTACGCTGGTCTTGCATTGTCTGACCAGAAGATGCCGTTGCTGAAGTAGCATCACGGGCATTGGCTGCAACACCAACTTGAGCGTTAGCAGAAGCACCCATTGCGCCACCAGCAGACACATTAGACCCAGACGGAGGAGCAACGCCACCAGCCTGACCTTCTGCGCCAATACCTGCCTTTACATTGGCTGTATTACCAAGACTTGTTAAATCATTAGCACTTGCACCAACTGCTTTGTTTCTTTCATTGGATTTGTTATTACTGATTGTGTTGTAGCTGTTGATGTTGCCAAGCAATTTGGCACGTTCATCAGAAGGCAATGTGCCAACAAAGTCAAGAATTTTGCGGTTCTTCTTGGCTAAATGAATCTGCTCATCAATGTTGTGATTGGATGCAGAAGCATTTGCTGAAGTAGCGTAAGCAGCGTTGGTGGTTACTTTTAGTTGGTCGGTAAGACCTCTGGTAACCATTTCAGAACTAATTTTCCCATTAATCCAAGGTAGAGTTTTAATGGCATCTTGATCAGATTTGGAAATAAGACCACTACGAGCGTTAATTTCTTGTTTTTCTTTATCAGTTAAATCACGTTTGTCGGCGTAATTTTTGATAATTCCATTTTCGCCAATTTCGTTATAGCCTTTCCAATAGACTTTGCCATTGAGATCTTTGGCTGCTTCATACCTTACCGCACCACCGTTGTAATATTTGTAAACATCATTCCAATTGTTGTCCATAGCGGCAAAAAACATCTTGCCCCATTGTGGCTGCGTATTAGGATGTTCAGCAGAAGACTCTTTGGTATGCTGGTCAATGTTGCTTGCAAATGAAATTCTGTCTTCAGGCGTTGCTGCACCAGTGGCAAGTTTAGCTATGTTTTTAGTGATAATTTGAGCACGTTCTGGAAGATCTTGAAACTGGACAGAAGTAGGCTCTAATGTCACTTGAGCAACAAAATTATCTCCTGCATTCGGAGGAACAACGGCAACCTTTTCGGTTAACGCGCCTGTTTCTGGTGGAGCAACAGCAGTAGCCATGATTTGTATCCTTTATCTATTAAGCCATTGCAGAAATAAAATCCATGCCATCTAAATTATCCAAACCTTGGCTTAATTCTTCATCATCAAGTTGACTTTTGTAATTATAAGGATTGGTTATTGGAGCTTCTGTAGGCGATGTAGTCTGTTCATTTGGGTTAATGGCAGAGTTAAATGAACCTCCAAAATTTCCACCCAAAACTTGAGTTCCAAATTGTTTAGCTGAACTCCACGCATCTGATATTGGTTTGGTTTCTTCTTCCCACATCTGCGACATGGATTCAGGAGGCTTAATTCCAGACAAAGAAGGTGACGCAACAGGGGCCAACGCTCCTGTTGTTCTGTTAAACCCAGCGTACTTTGCCCAATCAGCATGGTTAACTGGGTTTGCAAAATCAAACTTAAAATCAGCCATGATTATTTTCCAAAACCAAAGCTACCACCCTTGCCAGAACTATTAGAGCCTTGAGTTCCAGAGAAGTTTGGAGTTGTAGAGCCTTGCGGAGTGCCGTAAATAATTGATGCGTATTTGCTATACAAATCCATTGGCGCATTTGCATAACTAATTCGAGCAGCAGCAGCCTGATTTGCAGCGTTCAAGCTTGTTTGTCCTGCATTCATCAATTGATTTGCCGCAGCAGCTTTGTTGGCTTGTACACCTGCTTGAGCATTGGCAGCAGCAGTGGCTTGGCGTTGAGCATTCAAAGAAGATAGATTAGCATCAGCCAAGGCCATGCGAGAACTACCAAGACCCCCAGAGCCACCATACATGGCATTTTGACCAGCTTGAGATTCACGAGCAGACTCCCGACCAGCTTGCAAAGCCGCATTGACTTGTCCTTTTTCGTATTGAGGGTCAAACAATGAAGCCAAACCAGCCATACCGCCCATAAGACCTGCGCTACCCGCTGCTTGCTGAAGATTGCCAGTTTGTGAGGCTACATTTGAGGCGTTATTTGCTGCACCTGATACATTGCCAGCAGAACCTCCATAAAGATTACCTGCGCCCGAAATTGTTTGTTGATATGCAGGAAAAGCTGTGCCAGTAAGAAAACCTGTTTGAGCTTTAAGCAGTTCAGTTTGTTCAGGAGTTAAAGTAGGCGTACTCGAAGAACTGCCGCCACCCATACTAATTATGGTTAACCTTGGCATCAAAAAATTGATTAAATTTTTTATCTTAAACATCTAAATGCTCCTTTTGATATTCATCAAATCGTTCAAAAACTACAGCCTTCCACATATCAGGAAGGTGTTTTCTTAACTCAACAGGCCCCAAACACACATACATTGCATAAGCAATAATTTGACCTGCTGCGTACCTCAAGTTATGAGAAATCTCAATACCGTGAGGATCTTTTTCTCTTTCAAAATGGTTAGCTGTTTCATACGAAGAAATCACGTTTAACCACATTGGAATAATTTGACCTTGAATTCGTTGATAGAATTTATTAGTTGGCAAGTATACTAAACACAAAGCAAACGCATTGTTTGTTTGGTATTCTGTAACAGGCTTGTCTTTGTCTATCAAGTCATCCCATGTATGCGCCAATTCTACAAACATGCAAGTCATTTGGTAGGCATCTTCATCGCCTCCAAACCATTCAAGCTTTACAAATTCATTGCTATACATTGATCATCCTTTCCCTTTTCCTTGACGATTTGCTGATGTTTGCGCCATACCCGTATTATTGCCTGAATTGATAGTGTTTGGGTAAGGATTAGCTTGACCTATTTTAGGTTGTCCACCCTGACCTGGGAAGGTTACAGCACCTTGCGACCCCATCCCTTTTCCTTGAGATTGATTAGGGCCTACAACACCTGTATTGCCATAGGGCATTGGATCGACCATAGGATTACCGCCCGTCATCTCACCCCTATACACTTGGCCCATAGGCATACCACCCGTCATCTCGCCAAGTGGGCCAGTGCTCTGTACGGATCCATCACCCATTGGGCCTTTAAATCCGCCCGTTTGCATCATATCTTGTGGCTTCATGATGCCTGAATTTTGCGGAAATCTCCGCATCATTTGATCTCTTATGTTTTCAGTAGGCTGGTTAGGCGACATCTGGCCTTGAGGATTGGGCAAGCCTTGTCCTTTACCTTGTGGGGCAGAAGAGTACGGTGCTTGCATAGAGGCTGATTGCATTCCCATGATTTATCCTTGAGGCGTTGTAGGCCAATTAATGGTTTCAGGGTATCCTGATTGTTTAGTGATATCTCTTAAAGCTTGACGATAGTCTTGCCATTGTTGATATTTTGCACCAAGTCTAGTTTGTGCGCTGACAGTGTCAGTCCAATCACTTTCAAGCAAAAGAAAATATCTCTTAGTAGTAGCTTCTTGAGCTTTGACTGCATCAGATTTTTCTTTTTCTCTTTCTACAAGAACCCCATTTTCAAGTTCTGCTTTTTGTATTGGAATATTTTGATTATCAGAAGTTGCGTATAAACTTGGTTTTATTTCATTAATATAGTTTTCAATACTTTGTTGGCTAACAAAAGATGAAATTGATTTGCAATTTTGATTATCGCTAAAGATGTATAAATATTTCATTATCTATAACTCCTTAGTATTTGCACATATGATGCGTGGTTTGCAGTGTAAGTTGTTATGTGCAACCTAACAAACACAGAGTTATATCCAGCGGAAAAATAGCCATTTAAAATTAATCCACCTACTTGTGGAGCCGCAGAACTATACCAAGTACCAGTAGATTCTATATAAACAGTGGGAACTGAAAAAATAGTTCCAGGAGCATAACCCAAAGCATATGAGTAACTTCCGCCACTTCCAGATTGATTCCAGCCGCCAACAGAAAAGAAACTAACAATGCCTGGGTACAACATTTCAAAATCATATCTAACCCAAACATTATCTGGAACAGATTGAGTAACATCTTCAAATTGAGTAGCAGAATTGTTAAGAATATTACTGTAAGAAACAATGTTTCCATTTAACGACATTTGTGTGCCATCAAAAGAAATGTTTGTGGTGGAATTGCCAAACGCAAATGTTCCAGTGCTGTTAATTACACCGCCAGAACCAGTCATTGTTGTGCCAGAAATTGCAGGTGTTGTACCTGATTGCAATGTTCCACGGGCAAACAAATTGTTTAGGTAAGTGCTTCCGCTTGTTCTTTCAATGTAATAACCAGCAGTACCCCATGTGGCTGGGTTTCCAACTAACGGAGGATTTGATCCATTCCAATTGTCTGAGCGAATATCTTGAAAAACACTGGCTGCAATAGGACCCGTCCAAGCAGTTGAGTTTGCAGGGATTCCATCCAATGTAACCGCTGTGCTGTTGTATCGACCTTGAATGTACCAAAGAACCTGACCAACAGTAACAGAAGGCGCACTACCAACCCACCCAGTTGGCAGTGTTGCTCCGCTAGTTGGAGTAGTAAATGTAGGAGCAGCAGTGGCTTGATCTTGTACTCTGTAACCCGTTATAGCACTAATACCGTTATAGCCGTTTTCGCCTTTGGAAGTAACTTTATAAATCACATAAGAAGTATTAGTCCAATCAATAACAGATGTTGCAACATTTAGTCCAACAGACAAGGGTACTGTAATGCCCCACAAATAAATATCTGTAGTTAAGCTTACGGGTGGAGTAGTACCCCATCCTGCAGGGGCTGTATATGTCCCAGTTGCCCAAGTAAAAGTAGTTGTAGTTGATGGGCGGGTCGGTGCAACATCTGCTGTTGTCCATTTATAGATTGCTGGATAAGCAACTTGGCGACCAGAAGTCAAAATATCCAAATTAATTGCAGCACCAGTATCTTGCAGATAATTTATGCTTGGGGCGGTAGTTGCTACTACAAACTCAACATGCCGTCCACCACTTGTTTGATAAAACAAGAATTTGGTAGTGCCAAAACCACCAGTGACTTTACGCCAAACATAGTCAACTGGATTGGTTGATTCTGTTGTGAAGTTAGTATTTCGAAGCCCGTAATACAACTTGTTTGTAGGTGAATCACTAAAGTTTAATGAGCCGTCTTGACTATCAGCATATTTGACAGCCAAATACTTGTACAAGTAAGCAACAACTTGTCCAGAAGGGCCACTGATCTCGCCTGTAGTGGCATTCGCTGTATAAGTGGTATCAAAGTTACTGAGTAGGTAATTGATTGCCTCAGAAACTTCTGAATTTGATGGGTTATTGTCAAGAAGGAACGGCATCAGAACGCATCCTCAACAACAGTTGCTTGCCAGTTAAGTGCAGTTAAATTCCATGCGTCTGTAGCATCATTAGACTCTACCTTGACGGACACTGTCCGGACATTGTTCTGCTGGGTAGTGACCCAAGGATTGTCCGTAACAATATTCACACGGCCTGTCTGACCGTAAGTAGCTGGCTGGGCAGTAGAGTTAGCACCCCCAAGAGTAATATCTATTGTGCCTGTACCTGCAATTTCAGGCAAAACACGGTGAATATAGATTTTGGACGAGTAAGGAACAGGTCCTTGATTGCCCTGTAAAACCATGTTGTTGCGTTCAAACAACGTAGGAATTGCTGCGCTGTTAATGAACGAGTTGCCAATGTTGGTCTGAATTAGCTTACTAGAAGCGCCAGCAGGAGCGTAGGTCACCGTGCGAGAGGCAAACTTAAACACACCACCCGTAAAAATAGGAGCCTCTGCCCCCATACAGGCATTGGCAATGTCTTTAGGAGCATTCCATATCTGCAAGTCATAACGATATGACAGCATTTTGTTGCACCAACCAGAAGAGGTTAAATCGGGATAATAAATTTCAATCTGGTTTTTTTGAGTATTGTTGATCATAAAGATACGATCAGAATACGTTACAGACAAATTACGGAAGAAATAATCCCTGACCTTTTGGTTTCCTAGCGGAGCAAAGTCTGAACCATTGAACACCCAAATGTCACGGCTATCCACGCCATATACGTTGGTATCAGTATTAGACCAGCAGTTATTGTTAATAAGACCACGGCCTTGATTAAACAGTCGCACACCAAAAATAGGCGCTGTGCTGTTTTGATAAGCAATTGGACTGAAGACAACCGTGTCCCAGTAGGAACAGACATAGAAATTGCCGCCAAGGAAGAAGCCATCAACAATAGGGCCACGCACAGGGATTTCTTGTTCGTTAGCTACGTTAGACAGGGTAGGTTCCCAAGTAGCGGGTACACCTGTATTAGCAAAGGCTTGCGACCACCGAACTGTAGTCGGGTAGTTGATTGTCAAGCCAGAAGATGTGTAGTCCTTGGTGATATTACCTGCAATCAGGATGTTGCCTACGTTTGGAGAGCAAAAGTTCCTTACAAATGCCGCCCGTGTAGCCGATACACCAATGTCATAGTTCCAAATATAGTTGTCAGGAGCGGCATCATACAAAGAGATTTCATTACGATCTGGCAAGAAATACATTGGTGAGCTTAATCCATCATTAATGAAAAAGACGCTGCCTACCCAAGAGGTGGTGATGTTGATATCTGATGTATAGCCAGTAAGATAAGCAGATGGATTGCCACCAACACCAGGCGTAATGTTTGAGATACCACTAGAAGTAATCAAATACCAGCGACCTTGATTTGAACTATCCCTTGTCGCAATAATGTAAACCCATTGCGTTTCACTGCGAAACCCGCCATCCATAAAAATAGGCAGGTTGGGAATAGTACTTAAGATCTCTTGCTCACCATAGATTTTCTTGATGCCACGAACGTCAGCTTCAACATTACGCCCACTGTTGTATTCGTTTGGCCCCAATGCGTTGCTTGGCACATCTGGTGTGAAGCTCATCTGGGGAAACGGGGTTCGTAATCTTTGGTAATCGCTCATGTTATTCCACCGTAGTAGGCTCCAACATCTGTTCTAAATTGCGAATAAGTCGGGTGTCTGTAGGGTTGAATTCTAAAGCCTTTTTACATAATTCAACAGCTTCTTCTTTTAACCCAAGATGCCAAGCAGCAATACTACCCAAATCCCAAGGCTTTTCACCCCAGACTTCAGGATCCATTGTGTACACAAGCTCTTTGTTAGTAATTGCAAGGGCTGATTTGGCTGCTGAATAGGACTCAATCCACATATTGTTGCGGTAACAGAACATAGACAAGTCAACCCAAGTCTCACGGGTGTTGGGTGCTTCAGCTACTGCCAAGCGATACCACTTCAATGCGTCCCAGCCTTGCCCCAATTCCTCATGGGATTTGCCCAGCAAGCGCATGGCATAGGCCCGTTCATTTTGCCAAGTAGCCTCTGGCATAGCCAGATAGGCATTTAACGCCTTTATGGCTTCTTCCCAGCGACTGTAGAAGGTCAATTCCCGTGCATGGTAAAACCGATTGCGAGGGCAATTAGGATCTTCTTGGATAGCAAGGTCCAACAAAGGCATGTATTGCCCACGGGACTTGGTTGGGTCGGGGTGGTGGCTGACCAGAAGCATGTCAGTCTGAGCATAGACTTCTGTCAGTCTGCCGTCAGGACGGGGATACTCATGCACTGGGTGATGCCAGTGATAGCCATGACGGTGGTGAATCTTTTCGTAATAGAAAGAAATCCCAGAACCCCAATCAAACTTGTACCGCAGACGGGTGGTTTCTGCTGTCCAGACACGCTCTATCTCTTCACGCCAACCAGGCTCTAGGATTTCATCAAGGTCTAAGCTGATACAAACATCAAAGTCTCTTGGGATTAGGGATAGAGCAGCATCACGGGCTTTGTCGAACCTCCAAGGGCTGATGCAGATGTCATGCACCTTTGCACCGCACTCTAAGGCTAACTTAACCGTGTCATCAGTGCTTCCGGTATCTGCTATCAAGATGAGGTCAGCATCCTTGGCAGAGTCACAGAAACGATGAACGAACTTTTCTTCATTCTTACTGATGGCATATACGGCTATTTTCATTGCAATTCCAATACTATGTTAATTAAGCTGACCAAGGCAGCGGTGGCTGGATAACAGGTGGGTTAATTTGGCTATCAATTTGCGACTGCACGGCAGCTTCAGTGGAGGTTTTATCCACACCGTTTGACCAGCACCAGCCCAGCACTTGGTCTTGAGTCAGGTCAGCGTAGGGTGTAAACGCACCACCAGTTTCAGGTTGGGGAAACCCAACAGAACCGTACACCGTTGCGTTGTAAGTGCCGTCTGTGCCATTACAGCGCCAGCCAGCAGTCAAGACAACCTCAGTGTGTCCGTTGATTTCAGTGGTGGATGCAGACATCCATTCGATAACCCAAGTGATAGTGGTCATTTTTGCTCCAATGCCGTGAGGCGTTTGCGTAAAGATTGAATTTCAGCCACAAGGTCAGCAATGACCTCAGAGCTACTTGCTTGCATGGCTTGATAAACAGGTTTGCCATCTGCATCCACAGCGTCTTTTGTTCCTGTAACGCTGTCAGCGTAAACCTCTTGAAATTTGTGAGCCAAGAAGCCACGGGTCTGTTTACCGTTTGAGTTCCATGTGTATTCAATAGGTTCAAGTGAATCAATACGTTCACCTGAACCGGACACTGCACCAATAACTGTTTTTAAACGGTAATCTGAAGTTCCGCCATAAACAGTTACTGTTCCGTTGGTGGTAATGCTGCCTACGTTTGTAGTTGAGTAATACAAACCCAAAAGTTGTCTAGATGTGTTGTCAACTCTTGCAAGCAGCGCACCTCCGTTAACTGAAGTGTTGTTATAGGCAGATAATGCCCATGCTTTAGTTGATCCGTTAGCCAAAGAAGCAATTGCGGCATCACCTGACCAACCACCACTTGTTGTGGTGTTAATCAGCAAATTCCCACTAGTATCAAAACCAGCCACAAGAATTGGGACCGCAGTTGCTCCAGCGCCGCCAGAGTTTGTTGTTGCAACACCAAATTCAAGTCCTAAACCAGAAGAAGCACCAAATTTAATATAACCACCAATTCCATTTGCCGCATATTTCCAACCACTTGCATAATAAACATTGCCAAATATGCCACCGTTTGCGCCGTTAATTTGAATGCCGCCGCCTGTTGGAATTTGCAATAAGCCTGTGGAAGTTCCGGTAATTGGAGTAACGCCAATACCTACGTTACCGGAAGAGTCAATACGCATCCGTTCTGAGCCGTTGGTATACATTAAAACTGTATTGTCGCCACCAAAACCTATAGCGCCTTGGGCCGCAGTGTTATCAACATTACGGCGAATCCTCCATTCCGCATTAGGCCAGCCTGTACCAGTTGTTGTGCGAATATGCACCGTGTCAAGGTAATCTGCGTTACCGTTGGAATCTCCGTTCATGCGAGTAGCCAAAACAGAATTGCCAGCAGTACCTCCAAGTTGTGCTATTTTGACCTCTAATTTGTAAGTTGGCGAATTTGTCCCAATACCTACGTTACCGGAGGAGTCAATACGCATCCGTTCTGTCAAACCGCCAGAATAAAACGCCAATACGTCTTTAGTAGTTGTCCCATAGTTACCAATTCCCCAGTCGTAATTTGTGTTATCGGCGGTGCAAAGAATGGCCCGATAATAATTAGAAGTTCCTTGGGGGCAATTTAAAATCATGTAAGCGGCATTTCCTGCTGTGCCACTTGCGGTTGTATTATTAATTCTTACGGCAGTGTTAGATGCTGATGACACCTCCAGTTTTACGCCCGGAGAACTTGTTCCAATACCTACGTTAGTGCCATCAAATACAAACGCAGAACCAGTAGCCAATGCACTTGAGGAGCTTGCGTAGACTACACCGTTAGCGGTGAAGGATGTCAGTCCAGTGCCGCCACGGTTATAAGCAATAGTTGCACCATTCCAAGTGGCTGAAGTAATTGACCCAGGATAATCAAAAGTGTTGGTTGACCAAGACACGTTTGCTGGCGCTAGAGTATGAGTGTCCCAAGTACCCGCCGCTGAAGCATTGCTTAACAAGCTGACATCAATAAACGCGCCAGATTGAACCGTTGTAATAGTTGTAGCAGAGTTGTTTCTAACAACAATTGTGCCGCTGCTTTGATTATTGTTGAAAGTGAAGTTGACACCGCTAGGCAATGTAGTGGCATCAGGCAATTGGAATGTCTGACCACCAGATCCAGTAACTACATAGTTAGGAGCTGATGCCGCTGTCAGCGTAGTAGTTGTTCCTGCCGCAGCAACACTTGAATAACCTTCAAAAATAGAATTTGTAGTTATGTTGGCGCTGGCATCTCGTAGGACAACAGAGTTTGCACCCGTTGATGTTGTAACACTTGTACCGCCATATGCAGTGGCTAAAGCAGTAGTCAAATTTAAAGTGTTGGCAGATAAAGTTGTACCGTTAAAAGTTAAATTGGCAGAACCTGCAAACGCACCAGCATTGTTGTACTGAACTTGTGTGTTTGTGCCGCCAATAGCAGGGGTGCTACCAGTTGGTCCTGTAGGACCTGTACTACCAGTACTACCCGTAGGCCCTGTAGGACCTGCTACACCCTGAATACCCTGAATACCTTGAACACCCTGTGAACCTGTTGGTCCTGCGGCTCCTGTGGGGCCTGTAGGCCCTGCAGCACCAGTAGGCCCAGCAACTCCTGTAGGACCTGTAGGACCAGTCAATCCCGTAGGACCTGTAGGGCCTGTAGGACCAGAAGAATAAGACAAAGCAGTCCATGTAGATGAACCATTGCCAACTTTGAATTTTCCGGTGTCTGTTTCATAACCAGGCTCACCAATAGCCAACACTGGGTTGGTTGATGTCCATAAAGAAGCAGCGCCTCTGCGATATTGAACTTGAATTGCCATTTTTAAACTCCACCACAATCTATACTTGTAATGCCACCATAATTGGAATCAGGAGCACCGCCATCTAAGTTTGATATTACTGTACTTGGACCAGCAGGTCCAATAGATCCGTTTGAACCAGTTGGACCTGTAGGACCGCTAGTTCCAGTTGTTCCACTAGAACCAGTTGGGCCTGTAGGACCCGTTGTTCCATTAGTTCCATTGGAGCCAGTTGGACCTGTAACACCAATAACGCCTTGTACCCCTTGGATGCCTTGAACGCCTTGTGAACCAGTAGGCCCCAAAACACCTTGTGCGCCTTGTGACCCTGTAGGTCCGGTATTACCTTGAATACCTTGAGAACCAGTTGGGCCTGTCAAACCTGTAGAGCCAGTTGGGCCAGTTAAACCTATTGGACCAGTTGGGCCAACAGAACCAGTAGGACCAGTTACGCCTTGAATGCCTTGTGGGCCTGTAGGGCCTGTTAAACCTTGAGGACCAGTAGGACCTTGTTTAATCATTGGGCCTGGCACAGACCAAGAAAATGTTGTTGGGGTCTTGGAGTTAACAATTGAAAGCGACAACCAAACTGTATAAGTAGGGTTGGCAGGGGGCGAGTTAAGCCAGCCAGTAGGAGGTGTTCCCACGTTGGTAGCAAAGTCCCAAGAGCCACCCGTAGGCGTTGCTGGCGCAGTAGCCGATTCTTTGAAAATCAGCCACTCAAAGTAAGTTCCACCAAATACAGTATTGTTGCCGTACAGACCAGTTGATTCAGAACCAGAAGGCAGGGCTACTGTACTTGATGCAGTACTTCCATAAAGACCACTTGTAGCCATGTT
>Ga0304729_1000200_pt1 | contig 41210 bp, 40 predicted proteins | sample C_131016_MF_Meta_FD_190475 | JGI IMG/M metagenome (GOLD analysis project Ga0304729, IMG submission 190475) | Freshwater microbial communities from Lake Croche, Canada to study carbon cycling - C_131016_MF_MetaG (v2) (version 2) | ecosystem: Environmental > Aquatic > Freshwater > Lake | place... | reverse complement strand
ACCCATCGATTGGTTGGCCCAAGAAAGCGGTCGCGCCAGCAGGCCGGGTGAGGCGGTGGTCTCGCTTTATGCCCGGGGGCGCGATTACCACAAGGTGCTGCGCAGTCGGCTGCAAAAATTGCAAGGCCAACTGGCGCTGGCCATCGGCCCTTTTGGCCACCGCGTGTTCACCGACTCCGCCCCGGTGCTGGAGGCTGAGTTGGCGCAGCGCAGTGGCCTGGGCTGGCGCGGTAAAAACACCTTGGTGCTGCAGCGCGAAGCGGGCTCCATGTTTTTTCTGGGCGAGTTGTTTGTGGACTTGGCCTTGCCGCACAGCGAACCCCTGAGCGCCCATTGCGGCCAATGCAGCGCCTGCATCGACCTGTGCCCCACAGCGGCGATTTTGGGCCCGCACCAATTGGATGCGCGCCGCTGCATCTCTTACTTGACGATTGAGCACGCAGGCCCGATCCCCATTGAACTGCGGCCCTTGATTGGCAACCGGATCTACGGCTGCGACGAATGCCAACTGGTCTGCCCCTGGAACAAATACGCCCAGCGCAGCAGCTTGCCTGATTTTGATGCGCGTTCGGGCTTGGTGGATGCGTCGCTGGCCGCCTTGCTGGCTTGGGACGAAGCCGAGTTTTTGCGCCGCACCGAAGGCAGCGCGATTCGGCGCATCGGTCACGCCCGTTGGCTGCGCAATGTGGCTCTGGCGGCGGGCAATGCCTTGGCCGCTCAGCGACTCAAGGGGCAAGCGCTAACGCCGCTCATCGCCATGACCCTATTGAGCGCTGCTGAGGCACAAGAACTCAAAACACTGTTGCAGGGATTGACCCAGCATGCCGACGCAGTGGTGTGCGAACAAGCGTCGTGGTCGCTGGCACAGACTGTCTGATGGCACGCGCCCAGACGTGCAGCTAGCGCAGCACCACCAAGGCAAACGGCAAACTCACCATGCCCAGCAAGGTCGACAGAGTGACCAGCCCCGCTACATACGGCCCGTTGTAGCCCATGCGGGCGGCCAGGACATAGCAGCTTGAAGCCGTGGGCAAGGCCGAAAAGGCGAGCAGCACCGAGGTTTGGGTGGCCGTCAGGTGAAAAGCCTGGGCCAAGAAAAAAGCCACCAAGGGCACAAGCAGATGCCGCACGCCCAGTACCGACAGGCCAAGCAATTTGCCTTCTTTCAAACTGCTCAGTTGCATGCCTGCGCCCGCGCACATCAGCCCCAGCGCCAGTGAGGCTGCGCCAATGCGGCTGACGCTGGGCACCAGCCACGTGGGGATGTGAAAGCCGAGAAAATTACAGATCAAACCGGCGAAGGTGGCCAGTATCAAAGGGTTGCGCAGCAACTCGCGCGCAAAACTGCTTTGCCCGTGGCGCGCCATGGGCCATACCGCAGCCATGTTGAACAGGGGCACGCAGACCCCGATCAGCATCGAAATCAGCAGCAAGCCCTCGGCCCCCGCCAAACGCTCGGCCAGTGCCAAAGCAATATAAGAATTGAAACGAAAGCCCACTTGCGTGGCCGCCGCGTGCGCTTTGCGGTCAATGTACCGGCCCAGAATCGGCCAGTGCGGCAGGCTGTAGGACAGGGCGATGGCGATCAGGGCCATGCTCAAGCCGGCGCTGATGAAGCTGGAGGCGGCCACCAGGTCAATCGGGCTTTTTACAATCGAGTAAAAAAGCAGCACCGGGAACAAGAGGAAATAGACCAGGGGCTCGACCTGCTGCCATACGTCACGGTTCAGGGCCGTGAAGCGGCAAACCAGGTAACCGCACAGGATCAAAGAAAAATCAGGGACAAGGAGTTCAGCGTAATTCACCGCCTTGAGCATACCGGGTTTGCCAAGTGAGGGGAGTCACCGACGGCGGGCTTTTTTTTGCTTATGATGATTGCTCAATGTTTATTTTTTGGGAGAACATCTTCATGGACCGTCGTCACCTCATTGCCGCGCTGGCCGCTACCACCGTTTTGGGCTCCGCACTGGCCGATGGCTACCCAAACAAAGTGGTGCGCTTGCAAGTGCCGTTTGCGCCGGGTGGCACCACCGACATCGTGGCCCGCGTGATTGCCGACCCCTTGGCCAAAGCGATTGGCCAGTCGGTGGTGGTAGAAAACAAGGCCGGTGGCGGTGGCGTGGTCGGCGCCAATGAAACCGCCAAAGCTGCGCCCGATGGCTACAACCTGGGCGTGGCCACGGTGTCCACCACGGCGGCGAATCCGGCCATCAACACCAAAATCCCCTACAACCCGATCACCGATTTCACGCCCATCATCAATATTGCGGCCACGCCCAATGTGATTGCGGTGCACCCCAGTTTCCCCGCCCGCGACTACAAAAGCTTTGTGGCGGAGTTGAAAAAGAACCCGGGTAAATACTCCTACGCTTCATCGGGCACCGGCGGCATTGGGCATCTGCAAACCGAGTTGTGGAAGAGCCTGGCGGGTGTCTTCATCACCCACATTCCTTACCGTGGCGCAGGCCCGGCTTTGAACGACACGGTGGCCGGTCAGGTGCCGATCATTTTTGACAACATGCCCTCGGCCTTGCCCTTCATTCAAACCGGCAAGTTGATCCCGATTGTGGTGGCCGCGCCGCAGCGCCTGCCGCAACTGCCTAATGTGCCCACCTTCAAAGAAGTGGGCCTCGAGCCTGTGAACCGCATGGCGTACTACGGCATCTATGGCCCCAAAGGCTTGCCGAAAGAGGTGGTCGAGAAAATCAATGGCGGTGTGAAGAAGGCCTTGCAAGACCCCGCAGTGGTCAAGCGCATTCAGGACACAGGCTCCTTGGTCGTGGCCAATACGCCCGAAGAGTTTGCGGCCCAGATCAAGGCCGAATACGAGGTCTACAAAAAAGTAGTTGAGCAGCAAAAGCTCAAGCTCGATTGATGTGGCCTGACAGCCAGAGCGCGATCGATCGGTTCGTTGACGCCCTCTGGCTGGAAGATGGTTTGTCGAACAACACATTGGCCGCCTACCGAAGGGATTTGACGCTGTTTGCCGATTGGTTGCAAGCGCAGGGCGCGGCATTGGACGACACGACCGAGCCTCATCTTCAACAGTATTTTGCCGTTCAGCATGCCACGACAAAAGCCACAACTGCCAACCGCAGGTTGACGGTTTTCAAGCGCTATTTCCGCTGGGCATTGCGTGAGCGGCAAGTCCAAGCAGACCCTACTTTGCGCATGTTGGCCGCCAAGCAAGCCCTGCGCGTACCCAAAACCCTGAGTGAGCAGCAGGTGGAATTGCTGCTCAACGCCCCGGATGTCCATGACACTTTGGGTCTTCGCGACCGGACCATGTTGGAGCTGATGTACGCCAGCGGACTGCGGGTGAGCGAGTTGGTGCAACTCAAAACCTTGCATGTTTCATTGAATGACCATGTCTTGCGCATCATGGGCAAGGGTGGCAAAGAGCGTTTGGTGCCGTTCGGCCAGGAAGCGCAAGCCTGGCTGGTGCGGTACATGCAGTCGGCTCGGCCGGTCCTGATGGGGGCAAGGCCAAGCGAAGACCTGTTTGTCAGCAGCAGTGGACCTAAGCCTGGGACGGCCATGTCGCGGGTCATGTTCTGGAACCTTGTCAAGCGTTACGCGCAACAAGGCGGCATTACAACGCCTTTGTCGCCACACACGCTGCGGCATGCCTTTGCCACGCATTTGCTGAACCACGGCGCCGATTTACGCTCGGTGCAAATGCTGTTGGGTCATGCCGATATTTCGACCACGACGATTTACACCCACATTGCCCGCGAGCGGCTTAAATCCCTGCATGCAGAGCATCACCCCAGAGGTTGAGGCTGATGGCCATTCTGCTGCGAGTCATCTGAACTTCATGAAAAAGCCATAACGCTTACACAGTGCAAAGCTAACCTGTGCTTTTATCTTGTTGAGAAGATGCACATGAGAATTCACTTTGCCAAGGCTGCCTTGGCAGCCCTGTCTGCGGTCCTTGTTTCAAACGTTGATGCGCAACCCGATAACCGTCCAGCGCTGCGCGTGGCAGTTCAGCAGGTCGCCAATTCAGGAACTTTGACCCCCTTGCGTGAACAATCGAACGTTGGCTCGCGTTCATTTCCCATGATTTACGCTGGTTTGATTGAGCTCAATCGCCAAGGCGATTTATCACTCCAACCCGCCTTGGCCACCTCATGGAAACGGATTGACGACTACACCGTGGAATTGAAGTTACGCAAAGGCGTGAAATTCCACAACGGCGACGAATTGACGTCCGAAGACGTGGCCTTCACATTTGGCCCAGAATACATGTTTGGCAACACCAAGCCTTTGGTGGTTGGGCAAGTGGCCTCCACCATTGCCACCACCACCAACCAAACCCCGGCCACCGCAGTCAAACTGCCCGCAGCCACTTTGCCACCCGAGGTGCCTGCTGTGGCCCGTCGTTTGTGGCCTTCCTTGGTTCAAGTCAAGGCGATAGACAAGTACACCGTTCGCTTCATCAATGCGGCGCCTGACTTGACCTTGGAAGGTCGGATTGCACGTTCATCCGAAATCATTTCCAAAAAGGCCTTTTTGGCTGCGAAAGATTGGGCCAGTTGGGCCCGTATGCCCGTGGCTGCCGGACCCTTCAAGGTCAAGGAGTTCAAGCCGGATAATTATTTGGTGTTGGCCTCTCACGATGCCTACTATGGCAGCAAGCCCAGCATCAGGGAAGTTCGATACCAAGTTGTTCCTGAAGTCTCGGGTCGTGTCAATGGTTTGCTCAGTGGTGAATACGATTTCGTCACGGACATCCCGCCAGACCAAATCAAAACCATTGAAGCCAATGCCAAATTTGAAGTGGTCGGCGGCCCGGTTTTGAATCACCGCATCATTGTGTTTGACAAGAGCCATCCTCAATTGGCCAATCCCAAAATTCGTCAGGCCATGACCTATGCGATCGACCGTGAAGCCATCGTCAAATCACTCTGGGGCAACCGCACCAGCGTGCCTGCAGGTTTGCAATGGGAATATTACGGTCCCATGTTCCAAAAGAATTGGACTGTTCCTAAATATGACCCTGCGTTGGCCACCCGACTCGTCAAAGAGTCAGGCTACAAAGGTGAACCCATTCCTTTCAGAGTTTTGAACAACTACTACACCAACCAAGTGCAAACCGCTCAGGTGTTGACTGAAATGTGGCGTGCCGTGGGCTTGAATGTGGACTTGCAGATGAAGGAAAACTGGGGCCAGATTTTCGAAACAGCCAACTCCGCACGTGGTGTTCGCGATTGGTCCAATTCGGCGCCTTACAACGACCCCGTCAGCTCTTTGGTGAGTCAGCACGGCCCGAACGGACAGCAGCAGCAAATGGGCGAATGGAAGAACAACGAGTTCAACACCCTGTCTGGTTTGATGGAAACTTCAACCCGCATGGACAACCGCCAACGCGCATTTGGCCGGATGCTGGAAATCGCAGAACGTGAAGATCCCGCTTACACCGTGTTGCACCGTAACGTGGTTTTTTACGGCAAGCGCAAAGACATTCAATGGAAGTGGTCACCCACGTTCACGATGGATTTCAATGCCGATAACTTGCGCATGCCGGTCAAGGGTCAATGACCGCCCATCCCCCCGTTCGGGCAGATGTGCATCCTGCTCCTTTGGTGAGTTTGCGAGATTTGCAGGTGGAGTTCAGCGCAGGGGGTTCTTCGGTGCGGGTTTTGCACGGCGTGAACTTGGATGTGCACGCCGGTGAGTCGCTGGGCATGGTCGGCGAGTCAGGTTGCGGAAAAAGTGTGACCTGGCTCGCTGCGCTGGGTTTGCTGGGTCCCCACGCACAGGTGCAAGGTGAGTTCACCTTGGCAGGAGAGCGTTTTGATGGACTCAATGATCAAGCGCTTTCTTTGATTCGTGGACGACGCATTGCCTTGATCTCGCAGGACCCGGCCTCTGCATTGAATCCTGTGCAGCGCATTGGCCGTCAGTTGGTGGAGGCCATCCGTTTGCACAAAGGCTTGCAGGGCGATGCAGCGCATGCGCAAGCTGTGCGTTTGCTGGACCAGGTGCATATTCCCCATGCCCAACAACGGCTGCAGGCTTATCCCCACGAACTGTCTGGTGGCATGAACCAGCGGGTCATGATTGCCATGGCTTTGGCCGGGGAGCCTGAACTTTTGATTGCAGACGAGCCCACGACTGCATTGGATGTGACGATTCAAGCGCAGATATTGAACTTGTTGGGAGAGGTGCGCCGTGATCAAGGGATGGGCATGGTGTTGATATCCCATGATTTGAGTGTGATCGCACAAGAATGCGAGCGTGTCATGGTGATGTATGCAGGTCGCGTAGCAGAAACGGCCCCTACCGATGCGCTGTTTCGCGCCCCGCGTCATCCTTACACCCAAGGCCTGTTGGCTTGTTTGCCCGACATGGGTCGGCGGCCTCGTCGACTGCCCGCCATTGCTGGTCAAGTCCCTCAGCCGTGGCAACTGCCAAGTGGTTGCAGTTTCGCGCCCCGATGTACGCAGGCGCAGGAGGCGTGTTCCATTCGCCTTCCCGATTTGTTGACGGTGGCACCTGCACACCAAAGTGCATGTGTATTGGGTGCCGCATGACACCCTTGCTTGAAGTTCACCATCTCACCAAACACTATCCGGTGATGGTGCCAGACGGTTGGCGGCAGCGGCAAGCCACTTTGCGCGCAGTCGATGGCATTTCATTCGATCTGCAAGCCGGTCAAACCTTGGGCTTGGTGGGGGAGTCAGGATGCGGTAAAACCACCACCGCCCGGCTGGTGCTGGGCTTGATGGCGGCAACGCAAGGGCAAATTCTGTTTGAAGGCCAAGCCTTGCGGGCTGAGCGAGATTCAGCATGGCGTGCTTTGCGTCAACGCATGCAAATGGTCTATCAAAATCCCCTGAGCGCTTTGGACAGACGGGTACCCGTCTTGGCCCAAGTGACAGAGCCCTTGCGTATTCATGGCATCGGCGATCCTTTGACGTACATCGATCAGGCGCAAGAGTTGATGAGCGCTTTGGGGCTCTCGCCCGCATTGTGGCATCGCTACCCCCATGAACTGTCGGGTGGGCAAAGACAACGTGTGGTGTTGTCGCGTGCTTTGATTCTCAAACCCAGCTTGCTGGTTTGTGACGAGCCCGTATCGGCTTTGGATGTCTCGATTCAGGCGCAAGTGATCAACCTCTTGCAAGATGTCCAAGAGCGCATGGGAGTGGCTTACCTTTTCATCAGCCATGACCTGAAAGTGGTGCATCAAGTCAGTGACGATGTCGGTGTCATGTACCTGGGAAAAATGGTGGAGCAGGGGCCTCCGGCGGAGTTGTTTAATGAGCCCTTGCATCCTTATACCCAAGCTTTGTTGGCTGCAATTCCACACCTGTGGCAAAAAGAGAAAACCCATCGATTGACTTTACAAGGTGAGCCACCAAGCCCTTTGGCTCATCAACAAGGCTGCGTATTTCAGCAGCGGTGTCCGCATGTGCAGGCCATTTGCAAAGAGCAAGCACCTGAATGGGTTCGCATGACCCGCACACGATCAGCAGCCTGCCATTTGCTTACCCCTGCGACAGCCCAGCACAGTCCTGTGTTGGAGGCCCAGCCATGATGCGCTTCATGGCCATACGCGTCTTGCGTGGCTTACTCACTTTGTTTTTGGTGCTCAGTTTTGCTTTTGTGATCCTGCGCATGACCGGTGACCCTGCGATGTTGATCATGTCGGCTGATGCGCCACCTGAAGCCTTGGAAGCCTTTCGCAAAGGCTGGGGATTGGATGCTTCTTTGTGGCAGCAGTATCTGGGTTATTTTAAAAACCTGCTTCAAGGCAATTTCGGTTATTCCATGCGCGACAAAAGCCCGGCCATGGAGTTGGTGCTGGCACGTATCCCCGCAACCTTGACCTTGGCTTTGCCTGCATTTTTCCTCAAATTGATGATAGGCATTCCAGCAGGTGTCATGGCCGCGTTGCACCGCAACACCTGGGTGGACAGGTTGCTCATCAGTTTGTCCATCGCAGGTTACACCATGCCCAGCTTTGTCCTGGGGCTGGTGTTGGTGTTGGTTTTTGCCGTGGGCTTGGGGGTTCTGCCCAGTGGGGGAGATGCCACATGGCAACATGCTGTCCTGCCCATCATCACGCTCAGCTTGGGCGGGGCGGCTGTTTTGGCCCGATTCACCCGTTCCGCCATGTTGGAGGTGATGGGCCAGCCTTTTATCCGCACGGCCAGTGCCAAAGGTTTGGTCTGGCGCCAAGTGGTCATGGGCCACGCCATGCCGAATGCCGCCATTCCCACATTGACTGTGATTGGTTTCATGATCGGCAGCCTGATTTCAGGGGCCGTGGTGGTGGAAAGTGTTTTCTCTTGGCCCGGTGTGGGTCGACTCTTGGTGACTTCGGTGGCCAACAGAGACTTGGCTGTGGTGCAAAGCCTCCTTTTATTGGTGGCCACCACCATGATCACATCCAACTTGTTGGTGGATGCACTGTATGGCTGGATCGATCCGCGCGTACGCAGTGGGCAAGCAGTGCGAGGGCAAAATAAATGAATGCAAGGGTTGATCAAGACAAAGGCCCAACCAATCCACAGCGCGCTGTGTTTTGGATGTGGTTGCAAGCATCACCCCTGGTGATCAGGTTGTGTGCTGGCTGGATGGCCATGGTGGTGCTGATCGCTGTTTCGGCAGACGTGATTGCACCTTACAGCTACAGCCAACTTGATTTGCTGGCGCGTTTGCAGGCACCGGTGTTCGCCGGGGGTGTGCCGCAGCACTGGCTGGGCACGGACGAGTTGGGCCGCGATGTGTTGTCAAGACTCATCTTTTCAGTGCGCATCAGCCTGTTGGTGGCTTTGATCAGCACGCTTTTGTCCGCCTTCGTGGGCGTGGTCATGGGTTTTGCGGCGGCCCATTTTCGAGGTGGGGTCGAGCAGGTGGTTTTGACACTGGTTGATTTTCAAGCCTCCATGCCGTTCATGATCATCGCTTTGGCGGTACTGGCTTTCTTTGGCAACACCTTGCCCTTGTTCATCGCATTGATGGGTTTTTATGGTTGGGAGCGCTCGGCTCGGATTGCCCGCGGTCTGACCCTCGCTGCCAATGAGCATGGCTATGCGGCCGCAGTATATGACTTGGGTGCCTCGCCTTGGCGGGTGTATGTCATGCACATCCTGCCTAACATTGCCAGCACCCTGATCGTGAGTGTGACCTTGACTTTTCCCGAGGTTATTTTGTTGGAGTCCGGATTGTCCTTTCTGGGTTTGGGCGTGCAACCGCCGATGACCAGCTTGGGCAATATGGTCGGTTACGGCCGCGAATACCTGCAAACAGCACCATGGATCTTATTGGCGCCCAGTTTCTTCATTGTGGTCACCACGTTTTCGGTCAGCATGCTGGGCGATTGGTTGCGTGACCGACTCGATCCCACTTTGAAATAATGGGTTGATTCCCTTCATCACAGAAAGTCCCTGATGCCAAAAACAAAGAATGTCTTGTTGATTGTTGTTGACCAATGGCGGGGCGACACTTTGCCCATGCTGGGCCACCCGCTGATCAAAACACCCCACATTGCGTCCCTCGCCAGTGAGGGCGTGACCTTTGCGCGCCATTACACACAAGCCGTGCCTTGCGGGCCAGGCCGCGCCAGCTTGCTAACGGGTTTGTACATGATGAACCACCGGGCGGTGCAAAACACCATCCCGCTCGATGCACGCCATACCAACATCGCCTTAGAAGTGCGCAAAGCAGGTTACGAGCCCGCGTTGGTCGGCTACACCACCACCACGCCGGATCCACGCGTCACGGCCGCCCAAGACCCTCGCTTTACTGTTTTGGGTGCAGACATGGAGGGCTGGAAATCGGTCGGCTCGTGGGGGCTGAAAATGGAAGCCTACTTTGCTTGGCTTGCCGCCCAAGGGGTGAAGTTGCCCGACAACCCCTGGGATATTTGGCTGCCTGAAGGCTTGGAGGCCGATGAGGTCGGGGCCACTGCCCGGCCCAGCCGCATTCCTGCTCACTTGTCCGACACCACCTGGTTCACCGACAAGGGCTTGGACTATTTGCGCAGCGTTCAAAACAAGCCCTGGTTTTTGCATCTGGGTTATTACCGGCCTCACCCGCCTTTTGCGGCCCCGGCGCCCTACCACAACATGTACGACCCGGCGCAATGCCCTGCACCGATCCGAGCCGCCTCACCGCAAGCGGAAGGTGAGCAGCATCCTTTGCTCAAGTTTTATGTGGACAATATCGCCCGCAAGAGCTTTTTCCAAAATGGTCAGGGCTTGGCCAGCCAGATGGACGAAGCCGAAGTGCGCCAAATGCGCGCCACCTATTACGGCCTGATGAGCGAGGTGGATGACCAGATCGGTCGCGTTTTCAAGTTCCTCAAGGAAACGGGCCAATGGGATAACACCTTGGTGGTGTTGACCAGCGACCATGGCGAGCAATTGGGGGACCACCATCTGCTGGGCAAGATTGGCTATTTCGATGAAAGCTTTCACATTCCGATGATTGTTCGCGATCCTGGTGCGCAATCCGACGCCACACGGGGCCAGATGGTTCGGCAGTTCACAGAAACCGTGGACACCATGCCCACCATTTTGGATTGGTTGGGTCAAGCGATTCCGCGGGCCTGTGATGGCGCTTCGCTGTTGCCGTTTTTGCACAGTGGTCAAGCGCCCAAAAACTGGCGGACCGAAGTGCACTATGAATTTGATTTCAGAAACATCTTCTATTCACAGCCCGAAGACGTGTTGGGCACGGACATGGACGAAAGTGCTTTGGCCGTGGTGCAAGACGAGCAGTACAAGTACGTTCACTTCGCTGCACTGCCGCCCTTGTTCTTTGATTTGCGCAAAGACCCCGAGCAATTGCACAACTGCGCGCAAGACCCCGCATACGCTGCGCTGGTGTTGGCCTATGCGCAAAAAATGCTCAATTGGCGTCTCAAGCACGCCGACAAAACGCTCACGGGCTATGCAGCATCGCCAGCGGGCTTGACACAAAGGGACTGATCACTGCCCCAGCAGTTGCAGTTCTTCGGGGCTGAAGCCGGCAGATTGACGCGCCGCCATGTTGAAGGGCGGGCGCAGTTTGGGTGCTTCATACTGTGCCACCAACTGAGCGTAGGTGCTGACCGGGTCCAAGCCGCGTTGATCGCACAGGTAGCGGTACCAACGGTTGCCTGCGGCCACATGGCCAATTTCGTCCTCCAAAATAATGTCCAGTATCTGGCCTGCGCGGTGGTCGCCCGCGCCCACAAGTTTGTTTTTTACAGCGGGCGATGCGTCCAGCCCCCGCGCCTCCAGGGTGCGCGGTACGATGCCTATGCGGGCCAGAACATCCTCTTTCGTTCTTTCAGCCATCTCCCACAAGGCGTTGTGGGCGGGAAAGTCGCCGTAGTCGAAACCCATGCTCACCAAGTGTTCGCGCAGCAACAAAAAATGTTTGGCTTCTTCTTGGGCGATACGCACCCAATCCGTATAAAACGTTTCGGGCATGTCCGCAAAACGCCAAACGACATCCAGCGCCAAATCGATCGCGTTCAGTTCGATGTGCGCCACCGCATGCACCAGCAAGGCGCGGCCTTCCAGGGTTGTCAGGGGTTTGGGTTTGAGAAGGGTGTGGGCGACCAACTCAGGCTTGGCAGGTCGACCAGGAATGGGCAAGATGGGCTTCATCAGAGCCGATGTGTCTACCGTCAGCGTCAGGTCGAGTGCCAAGGTGGCCTGCGCTTTACGCACCGCGTGGGTTTCACATAAGGGGCCTAAAGCGGCCATGCGCAAAGTGGTCATGGTGAAAATGGGGGAGCAGCTGGCAAATGGGCGACTTCTGAGGGGTCTGGCAAGGCCCTGTTGGCCTGCCTACAATTGTAGGTTCTACCTACAGCACCCGGAGCACACAATGGCAATTTACGAACTCGACGGCAAACAACCCCAAGTGGCCGCCACGGCCTGGGTCGCCGACAGCGCGCAGGTGATGGGCGCGGTCAATCTGCATGCCGGTGCCAGCGTGTGGTTTGGCAGCGTTTTGCGCGGCGACACCGAGACGATTGAAATTGGTGAGGGCAGCAATATCCAGGATGGCAGCGTTTTGCATGCCGACCACGGTAAACCTTTGGTGGTCGGTAAAAACGTGACGGTCGGTCACATGGTCATGCTGCATGGCTGCACGATTGGGGACGAGTCACTCATCGGCATTGGTGCGGTGGTGCTCAATGGTGCGAAAATAGGCAAAAATTGTTTGGTGGGGGCGGGCTCCTTGGTCACCGAAGGCAAAGAGTTTCCCGATGGTTCCATGATCATGGGCAGCCCTGCCAAAGTGGTGCGTGAGTTGAGTCCCGAACAGATCGAAGGCTTGCGCCAAAGCGCCAAGCATTACGTGGTCAATGCCCATCGTTTTCAATCCACCCTGAAAAAAATCGCCTGAACACCGGAAAGCGGCAACGACCGCTTGGATGAACTTGTCTGAATTGCATAAATTTTTATTTGATGGCTTGCCCGTGCGTGGCATGGTGGTCCGTTTGACCGACGCTTGGCAAGCCATTTTGGCCCGCCGGGCAGCCAACACCGAGTCGGGCGCTTACCCGGCTGCCGTCACGCACTTGTTGGGCGAGATGGCGGCGGCCAGCGTGTTGATGCAAGGCAATATCAAGTTCAATGGTGCCTTGGTGCTGCAAATCATGGGCGATGGCCCCCTCAAACTGGCTGTGGTTGAAGTACAGCCCGATTTCAGTCTGCGGGCCACGGCCACTTTGATCGGTGAGATTGCGCCGGATGCGCCGCTCAGCCACATGGTGAACCTGAACAACCAAGGGCGTTGTGCCATCACCTTGGACCCTTTGGACCGATTGCCCGGCCAACAGCCTTACCAAGGTGTGGTGCCTTTGTTTGACGACCACAATCAAAAAATAGAACACATTGCACAGGTGCTGGAGCACTACATGCTGCAGTCCGAACAGCTCGACACCGTCATGGTCTTGGCTGCCAATGACCAGGTGGCGGCTGGCTTGCTGATCCAGCGCTTGCCCGTGGAAGGCGATGGCAACTTGGCCGGGCAGGTTGATTCACTCGCGCGAGAGGCCATGCTCGGCCGAAGTGAAGACTACAACCGCATTGCGATTTTGACGAAAAGTTTAAAGCGTGAAGAGTTGTTGAGCCTCGATGTTGAAACGATCTTGCGCCGCCTGTTTTGGGAAGAGCCCCTTGTGATGTTTGAGCCGCACGCGGGTGAGACGGCACCCAAGTTCGCATGCCGCTGCAGCCGTGAGCGGGTCAGTCAAATGATCCGCAGTCTCGGGGTGCAGGAGGCTGAGAGCATCATCGCTGAGCAGGGGCAAATTGAAGTGGCGTGTGAGTTTTGCGGCCAACAATACCGTTACGACCCGATCGATGCGGCAGGTATTTTCACAAGCTTAGGCACCGATGCGCCGGGTGGCGCGCTTCACTGACTGCCGCGCAGCAAACTGGTAAAAAGCCGATGCTCGCATGCGGCGTCTGAACAGGTGTCGCATACCCAGGCTGTGCGGCCCCTGTTCAATGCATACTGTCCTTGTTCCCTTGTCATTTGCGCCGCATTCAAAACAGGGCAGTCTGAATGGGTGTCGAGCCCCAGTGCCTGTAAGGCGTTATGAAGCCGCTCTTCTTTTTGGCCGTAAATCACTTTATAGGCTATGCCTGCACGCTCAAGCGCGGATCGCACCAGAGCATCGACCGGCTCGCGCACATGCGGTCCATCGCGCTGGAGTCCGTCTGGGACCCACGGCAAATCCAGCCCTGTGAGCAGGGTCACGTCAAACAGCCGTTGGTGTGCAAAAGCAAATTCGTAAAGCGACTGGTCATTGAATAAGCTGTGGCTGTAGACGGCCGTCATCAGGGGCGAGGTGTCAGAGATGACCATGCCATGGTGATGAGCCAATACAGCCAAGGCTTGTTGATGCGCAATGCCAACCTGCTCATGGGGCTTGGGTGTGCGGCCGTGCAGATCACACCAAACGCGCAAAATTTCAGGGACAACAAAGACGGTGTGGCCAGCCTCGCGCAAGGCTTGCGCCAAGGCATGGCTCAATTGTGTTTTGCCAGTACTTTCAGCACCCAGTAAAGCGATACGCATCATCAAACGGCTTCTTTCATTTTGCCGTGCCATGTGCGCCAGCCCAAGCCACTCATGACCAAGAAGATCGTGTACAGCACGACGGTCAGCCACAAGCTCTTGTAGGCAAACAAGCCCATACTCACGCCGTTGACCAGCATCCAGATCAGCCAGTTCTCCAGGTATTTTCGGCCCAACAAGTATTGACCCACCAAGCTCAGTGCCGTGACAAACCCGTCCCACCAGGGGACATCCGAGTCTGTGAAATGCTGCAAAAACAAGGCCACAAGCGGCCACAATCCCAAGGCAATGATGCCAGTTTGCCAAGCGCTGCGCGCTGACATGCGCTGAATCTCGTTGCTTTGTGTCTTGCGCAGAGTCGGTCCAAGCCATTGCCACCAGCCCCACAAGGCGAGCAGCGAAAACACAATTTGCAAGGCGGCTTCACCGTAGAGTCGGCTGTCTTTGAAAACAAAAAAATAAAGCACAGAACTGGCAATGGCCAAGGGCCAGCTCCAATGCAGCTCCTTGATGCTGCAGACCACCATTCCCACCGCCAGTGCAAAACCAGCGGCTTCGGTCATCGATATCATTTGGCAATCTGAACGTAAATTTCATTGGGCTTGACCATGCCCAATTCGTTGCGTGCGCGCTCTTCCACCATGTTCAAACCTTCTTTGAGGTCGTTGATCTCGGCATTCAATTGCTCATTGACCAAGCGGGCTTTGTCATTGGCAAGTTGTTGGACTTGAAGTTTGCGTTCCAGTTCATTGACTGTGAAAATCCCCCCTTTACCCAGCCAAAGTTGTCCTTGAAAGATCACCAACAGGGCCAACAAAATGGCGGGCAAGAGACGGTTTCCCATGACTTGAAAAGCCTCGCTGCATTCAACGCAGGTTATAGAACGCTGAGCGGCCCGGGTACACAGCCACGTCGCCCAGGTCTTCTTCGATGCGCAGCAGCTGGTTGTACTTGGCCATGCGGTCCGAGCGGCTCATGGAGCCGGTCTTGATCTGTCCGGCGTTCAGGCCCACAGCGATGTCGGCAATCGTCGAGTCTTCGGTTTCACCCGAGCGGTGGCTGATGACAGCGGTGTAGCCCGCGCGCTTGGCCATCTCGATGGCTGCAAAAGTTTCGGTCAGGGTGCCAATCTGGTTGATCTTGATCAGGATCGAGTTGGCGATGCCTTTGTCGATGCCTTCCTTGAAGATCTTGGTGTTGGTCACGAACAGGTCGTCACCCACGATTTGCACATTCTGGGCCAGGCGGTCGGTCAGCACCTTCCAGCCGTCCCAGTCGTTTTCGGCCATGCCGTCTTCGATGCTGATGATGGGGTACTTGTCGCACCAGGTGGCCAGCATGTCGGTCCACTGCTCGGCGCTCAGCTCAAGGCCTTCACCGGACAATTTGTACTTGCCGTCTTTGTAAAACTCACTGGCCGCGCAGTCCAACCCGATGGCGATCTGCTCGCCCGGTGTGTAGCCTGCAGCCGTGATGGCATCCAAAACCATCTGGATGGCCGCTTCGTGGCTGTCGACGTTGGGGGCAAAGCCGCCTTCGTCGCCCACGGCAATGCTCATGCCCTTGTCGTGGATGATTTTCTTCAAGGCGTGGAAGACTTCAGCGCCCCAGCGCACCGCTTCACGGAAGGACGGTGCGCCGACCGGAATGATCATGAACTCTTGCAAATCCAGGTTGTTGTTGGCATGTGCGCCGCCGTTGATGACGTTCATCATGGGCACGGGCAGTTGGTTGCCGTTCATGCCGCCAAAATAGCGGTACAAGGGCAGGCCGGACTCTTCGGCTGCGGCGCGGGCCACGGCCATGGACACGGCCAGGATGGCGTTGGCACCCAGGCGGCTCTTGTTGTCGGTGCCGTCCAAGTCGATGAGGGTCTTGTCCAGAAAAGCTTGCTCCGAGGCATCAAGACCGAGCACGGCTTCGGAGATTTCGGTGTTGATGTGCTCGACGGCCTTGAGCACGCCTTTGCCTAAGTAGCGGCTCTTGTCGCCATCACGCAGCTCGATGGCTTCGCGGCTGCCGGTCGATGCGCCAGACGGCACAGCGGCGCGGCCCATGACGCCGGACTCCAGCAGCACGTCGCACTCGACGGTGGGGTTGCCACGGCTGTCCAAAATTTCGCGGCCGACGATATCAACAATTGCACTCATGTTCAGACTCTCTCAATGAAAAATAAAACCGATGGGTCTTGGCCGATGGCGCTCGGGGTCATGCGAAGTTGTCTTCCAGGAAGGGATTTTTTTTGGTGACGCCATCGAGCTGCACCAAGATCTCCAACAAAGCCTTCATCTGGCCCAGAGGCACCGCATTGGGGCCGTCAGACCAAGCCTGCGGGGGATTGGGGTGGGTTTCCATGAACAGGCCCGCCACGCCCGCTGCAATGCCTGCGCGGGCCAGCACGGGCACCATCTCGCGGGCGCCGCCGCTGCTGGTGCCTTGGCCGCCGGGCTTTTGCACCGAGTGGGTCACATCGAACACCACGGGTGCGCCAGTTTTGCGCATTTCGGCCAGGCTCGTCATGTCGGCCACCAGGTTGTTGTAGCCAAAGCTCACACCACGCTCGCAGGCCAAAAAGTTGTCTTCGGGCAGGCCCACTTCGCGCGCTGCCGTGCGGGCTTTGTCGATCACGTTTTTCATGTCCCAAGGGGCCAAAAACTGGCCTTTCTTGATGTTGACCGGTTTGCCCGACTGGGCCACGGCGCGGATGAAATCGGTCTGGCGGCACAAGAAGGCGGGGGTTTGCAGCACATCGACCACGCTGGCCACGAGTTGGACTTGCGATGCGTCGTGCACGTCGGTGAGAATGGGCACGCCAATCTGGCGGCGCACCTCGTCCAGAATCTTCAGGCCCGCATCGATGCCCACGCCGCGTTGGGTGCTGCCTGATGAGCGGTTGGCTTTGTCAAATGAGCCTTTGTAGATGAGCGGAATGCCCAGTGCCGAGCAAGTCTCTTTCAAACGTCCCGCCACCTCAAGGGACATGTCCAGGCCTTCGATGGAGCAGGTGCCCGCGATCAAAAAGAAAGGCTGGTGCAAACCAACATCAAATCCGCAAAGTTTCATGGCGAGTGTCCTGGTCAGCTGAGTCTCAGGCCGCAGCTTTGTGCGCAACGGCCGCCTGGACGAACGCGTTGAACAGCGGATGGCCATTCCACGGCGTGGATTTGAATTCAGGGTGAAATTGCACACCGACAAACCACGGATGCACCGACTGCGGCAACTCCACAATTTCGGTCAATTGCTCGCGCTGCGTCAGCGCCGAGATCACCAGGCCGGCCTTGCGCAATGCGTCCAGGTAATTGACGTTGGCTTCGTAGCGGTGGCGGTGGCGCTCGGTCACCACATCGCCATAAATTTGGTGGGCCAAACTGCCCTCGGCCACATTGGAGCTTTGGGCACCCAGTCGCATGGTGCCACCCAAATCCGAGTGGGCGTCGCGCACTTGGATGGTGCCATCGGCATCTTTCCACTCGTTGATCAAGGCAATCACGGGAAACGGTGTGTCAGGCTCAAATTCTGTGCTGTTGGCGTCATGCATGCCCGCCACGTGGCGGGCGTACTCGATGGTTGCCACCTGCATGCCCAGGCAGATGCCCAAGTAGGGCACTTTGTGTTCGCGGGCAAATTGGGCGGTGGCGATTTTGCCTTCAATGCCGCGTTTACCAAAGCCACCAGGCACCAAAACGCCATCGAAAGCGGCCAGTTTCGTGACCATTTCAGGGGTGATGGTTTCCGAGTCAATATGCTCGATCTTGACCCGCACATGGTTGCGCATGCCCGCATGGCGCAGCGCTTCGTTGACCGATTTGTAACTGTCGGTCAATTCGACGTACTTGCCCACCATGGCGACAGTGACTTCCCCTCGGGGATGCTCGGTTTCGTAAACCAGGTCGTCCCAGCGCTTGAGGATCGCAGGGGGGGTACTCAGACGCAGCTTGTCGCAAATCAGGTCGTCCAGACCTTGCTCATGCAGGACCCGGGGAACTTTGTAGATGGTGTCCACATCGGGCATCGAGATCACGCCCGAGCTTTGCACGTTGGTGAACAGCGAGATTTTTTCACGCTCTTCGTCTGGAATGTAGCGGTCCGCACGGCACAGCAAGGCATCGGGCTGGATACCGATTTCGCGCAATTTTTGCACCGTATGCTGGGTGGGCTTGGTTTTCAACTCGCCTGCAGCAGCAATCCAGGGCACGTAGGTCAAATGCACAAAGGCCGCATGGTTGGGCCCCAAGCGCAGGCTGAGCTGGCGCACCGCTTCGAGAAAAGGCAGCGACTCGATGTCACCGACCGTACCGCCAATTTCGACGATGGCCACATCCACTGCTTCAGGGGTGTCAAATCCAGCGCCGCGTTTGATGAAGTCTTGAATCTCGTTGGTGACGTGCGGTATGACCTGCACGGTTTTGCCCAGATAGTCGCCGCGGCGCTCTTTTTCGAGGACGCTTTTGTAAATTTGGCCGGTGGTGAAGTTGTTGGCCTTCTTCATGCGGGTTTCGATGAAGCGCTCGTAGTGACCCAAATCCAAATCGGTTTCGGCACCATCGTCAGTGACAAAGACCTCACCATGCTGAAACGGCGACATGGTGCCAGGGTCCACGTTGAGGTAGGGATCGAGTTTGATGAGGGTGACGGAGAGGCCGCGCGATTCCAGGATCGCAGCAAGTGAGGCGGAGGCGATTCCCTTGCCCAGGGAAGACACCACACCGCCGGTGACGAAGACAAATTTGGTCATGTCCAAGACGGGAGAAAAGTCTCCCGGGAGCTGGTAAAGCGCGATTATAGTCACCCTGCATCTGCCGGGTGAGCGCCGAGCAGGGTCTCGGACAGAAAAAGGTCTGATACATTGCCATCCATGAACACATTGGCAGGAAAACATCTGGTGTTGGGGCTCTCAGGCGGGATTGCTTGCTACAAAGCGGCTGAATTGTGCCGGGCTCTCGTCAAAATGGGTGCCACTGTGCAGGTAGTCATGACTGAAGCCGCAGAACATTTCATGACGGCCGTGACCATGCAAGCCCTTTCGGGGCGGTCCGTTTTCACTTCGCAGTGGGACAGCCGAGAAGGCAACAACATGGCGCACATCAACCTGAGTCGAGAGGCCGATGCCATCGTGGTGGCGCCGGCCAGTGCCGACTTCATGGCCAAGTTGCTGCACGGCAGCGCTGACGACCTGCTCAGCCTGATGTGTTTGGCCCGTCCCCGCGAACAAGTGCCTTTGATCGTGGCCCCAGCGATGAACCGGGAAATGTGGTCCAACCCCGCCACCCAGCGCAATGTCGTGCAGCTCAAGGCAGACGGTATTCATGTGTTGGACGTGGGTCAAGGCGATCAAGCGTGTGGCGAAACAGGCGACGGCCGCATGCTGGAAGCCGAAGAAATCATGGAAGATTTGCAGGCTTTTTTCACGCCGCAAATTTTGCTCGGGAAATCTGTTTTGGTGACGGCCGGGCCAACCTATGAAGCCATTGACCCGGTGCGAGGCATCACCAATTTGTCGAGCGGCAAAATGGGTTTTGCCATCGCGCGGGCTGCGCATCAAGCGGGCGCCGATGTGACTTTGATTGCTGGGCCGGTCAGTCTGCCAACGCCCCGGGGCGTCAAACGTTTCGATGTGAAATCTGCACGTGACATGCATGCGCAAGTGCATGCGCAGGTGGGGCAAGCCGATCTGTTTATTTCTACGGCGGCGGTAGCCGACTGGCGACCCGATACCCTGGCCGATCAGAAGATCAAAAAAGACGGCTCAGGCGATACCCCCAAACTGGGATTTTTTGAAAACCCCGATATTTTGGCCTCTGTAGCCCAGTCCGACCGAGCTCAACAAGGTGTGCTGTTTTGCGTCGGCTTTGCCGCTGAAAGCCATGATTTGCTCCAACATGCCACAGCCAAACGCATTCGCAAACAGGTGCCTTTGCTGGTCGGTAACATCGGCCCGAGCACCTTTGGTCAGGACGACAACGCCTTGTTGCTGGTCGATGCTCATGGTGCGCGTGAATTGCCTCGCGCGTCCAAGCAAGACTTGGCGCACGATCTGCTGGTTGACATCGCCCGCAGACTCTGATGTTGGCGTCTGATCTCGGCAGCGTTGAACCCACTGAAAACGGAATTATTCATGCACATTGACGTCAAAATCATGGATGGTCGCATGGCTGACCAACTGCCCGCTTATGCCACGACCGGAAGTGCCGGCTTGGACTTGCGTGCGTGTCTGGACGTGTCTTTGACGCTGGCGCCCAACGCATGGCAATTGGTGCCCACCGGAATTGCGGTGTATTTGAAAGACCCGGGCTATGCCGCCTTGCTGCTGCCGCGTTCGGGCTTGGGCCACAAACACGGCATCGTGTTGGGCAACCTGGTCGGTTTGATCGACAGCGACTACCAGGGTCAATTGATGGTCAGTTGCTGGAACCGCAGCGACGTGGCATTTACCATTGAACCGATGGAGCGTATTGCCCAAATGGTGATCGTGCCTGTGGTGCAAGCTCAATTCAATGTGGTAACCGAATTTGAGGCCCCCAGTGCAAGGGGGGAGGGCGGTTACGGATCTACGGGCAAAAAATAAACTTTTCGCTGGAGTCCAAGACTCAATGCAACGTGCGGCCAGGGTCGGCGGGTTCGTGGTTGTGCCCCACTTCAATTTTGAAAAAGCCGGTCCCACAGCTGCCTTGGCCTACTTCCGCTTCGGTGGCTTCTCGCACGGATTCCACCGTCAAATGCAAGCGCAGAGCAATGCCTGACAGCGGGTGATTGCCGTCCAACACCACATGCTCGGGGTAGATTTCGGTGATGGTGTACAGCACATTGCGGGGCGCATCGGGGTGTGTGCCTTGCGGAAGGGCTGTGCCCTCGATAGTCAAGCCCTCTTGCATGTCGGTTGGGAACAAGGCGCGTGGCTCTAAGAAAAGTAAATTTTCGTCAAAGTCACCGAAAGCATCTTCAGGTTCGATTTGCAAATGGACCTTCGCGCCGCGGGCGTGGCCCTGCAGCGCCTCTTCGATTTTGGGCAGCAAGTCGCGCCCGCCGACCAAGAACTCCACAGGCTCGTCGAGCACGTCCAAAGTTTCGCCGAGGGTATCTTTCAGGGTCCAGGTGAGTGCGACCACGCAATGTTGGGTGATTTCCATAGGAGAATTGTCGCATGGACACATCTCAACACCTTGCTTTGCTGGGCGGGCTCTCACCCGACCAGTTCATGAAACGCCATTGGCACAAAAAACCTTTGCTGATTCGCAATGCCATTCCTGGATTGACCCCCTTGCTCGACCGCGCTGCCCTCATAGCACTGGCCTCGCAAGAGGACGTGGAATCCCGACTTGTGTTGCGCAAACCCAAGGGCTGGGCACTCAAGCACGGACCTTTTGCTCCCAAATCTTTACCGCCTTTCAAGCAGGCGGGCTGGACCCTCTTGGTGCAGGGCGTGAATTTGCACAACGAAGCGGCCGACCACTTGATGCAGCAGTTCAGATTCATACCCGACGCTCGGCTGGACGATCTGATGATCAGTTACGCCAGCGACGGCGGCGGTGTGGGCCCCCACTTTGACAGCTATGACGTGTTCTTGTTGCAAGCGCACGGACAGCGGCGCTGGCGGATAGGTCGTCAAAAAGACCTGACGCTGCAAGACGGGGTCCCTCTGAAAATTCTCGCCAACTTGGCCTGCGAAGAAGAATATCTGCTCAACCCTGGCGACATGCTGTATTTGCCGCCGCTGTATGCGCACGACGGTGATGCACTGGGTGAGTGCATGACGTATTCCATAGGATTTCGCGCACCCCAAACAGGCGAATTGGCCAGAGAGCTGCTGATGGGCCTGGCTGAAGAAGCTGTTGAGGCGCTGGGCGAGTCTGTGTACCGCGACCCCAAACAGGTGGCTGTTCATGAGGCCGCTGCGATACCCCTTGCATTGCAGGACTTTGCCCGTGCAGCCCTGCAAAAAGCCATGCATGACCCTCAGTTGCTGGAGTGTTTGCTTGGCGAATACCTGACTGAGCCCAAAGCCCATGTCTGGTTCGATAACAGCGCTGAGTTTGAGCCTCAATGGCCGCAAGCCGTGGTGCTCGACCGGCGCACCCGGATGATGCACGATGCACACCATGTCTTTATCAATGGCGAGAGCTTCAAGGCCAGCGGTCGCGATGCCCAATGGATGAAAAAGTTGTCCAATGACCGCCGACTGGACCGACGCGCTGTAGCCCAGTTTTCAGCTGGCGCACTGGCTGTATTGAGCGATTGGTGTGAAGCCGGATGGGTCCATCCACTCACCGATGATTAGAATCCAAATGACTTACTAAATTTAAAAACGCCCTCAAACTGGGCATTTTTTGCGGCTATAATCCAAGGCTGAGATGAAAGAGCTCGAGTGCTTTCGCTCTGTCACTGCAGCAAGTCTCTTGCAAGCTGCGATGACAATTTCCGGAAATTGTTTTCTCACCATCCCTCTTAAGGAAAATCACCATGAACAAGTCTTTCGTTTTGGCCGCCGTGATCGCTGCTGCTGCTTTGGCCGCTTGCGGTAAAAAAGAAGAAGCCGCTGCACCTGCCGCTCCAGCACCAGCTGCCGCTCCAGCACCCGCTGCTGACGCTGCTCCTGCCGCTCCAGCTGCACCTGCCGCCGAAGCCGCTCCAGCTGCTCCAGCTGCACCTGCTGCAGAAGCCCCTAAGAAGTAATTCTTAACGTGTTGGGCCGCTTGACAGGTTCAGGCAGCCAACAACAAAACCCCGCAGATTACTCTCGCGGGGTTTTTTTTGACTGCAGTTGGCCTGCAGCCTGGTTTTATTTCATTTCACCGGCGATCAGCTTGAGGATCTTTTCAGCGTTGTCGCTGGTGTCAGCCGCCCCTTGGGCATTCAGCACCGCGATACTTGAGAGTCCGGCCTTGTAGGTCAAGGTGATGCTGTATTTGGTCAGTGCGGGTGCGGTGCTGTCTTTGCTGAACAGTTTGCCGAAAAAGCCGGGCTCTTTGCCGGCAGCGCCCGCAGGGACGTAACGCACAAAATAAACCCCTTTGCTGCGGTCACGGTCTTCAACCGTGAAACTGGTGCGGTCCAAAGCCACACCCAAACGACGCCATGTTCGATCAAAATCATCTTGGATTTCGATGACCGGCAGGTTGTTGACCTGGGTCACTTGGACGCCCATGGGGCCTGACACTGCAGCGGCGAAGGCAACCCCAGAGGTGGCCACGGGCGCAGTGGCGCCACCGAATTTGAGCATCAAGCGGCGCATGAATTCGATTTCGAGCTCAGGATCGGCGGGGCGCGGTTGCCACAGCGTTTGTTCTTTGCGTCCATCTGTGTAGTTTTCAATCATCCCGCGGTGGCTGATGTAAATTTCGACGCCGCCTTGCGCGTTACGTTCAATGCGGGTGCGAAAGCGATCACGTTCACCGGTCGAATACAAAGAGTCAAGAACACGTCCCAGAGATTTACGGATGAAATCTTGGGGCAACTTGGCGCGGTTCTCGGCCCAATCGGTCTCCATGATGCCCAGCTCGGCTTGCTCGGTGGTCAACACAAAACCGTTGTCTTTCCAAAAGTCCTGCAACACGCCCCAAACCTTGTCAGCAGGGCGGTTGACAACCAACCAGCGCTGGGTGCCTGAGCGCTCCATGCGGGCATCACCGGCGCTGTTGCTGGCAGTGCCGTTGTCTGCCGCTTTGAGGGGTACGCCCTGAAAACCCGAGGCCGCAGCCGAGTTGCTGTCCAAGATGTAGCGCGAGTCTTTGCGCAACTGGGTCAGGTCGGGCGGCACTTCGAGGGTCGAAGCTTTGCTGGCGCTTTTGTAATTGATCTTGTCTTCGTCCAGAGAAGAACAAGCGGTTAAAGCCGTTGCAATGGCCAAAACAGTCCATTGACGGGCGGGGTATGCAAAACGATTCACGGGGTAATTCCTGAAAAGGGAGCGGGTCAAATTCAAAGCAAGCCGCTGGCACGCAAAGCGGCCTCGACGACAGGTTCACAGGCTGCGGACAAAGAGGTCAAAGGCAAGCGCATCGTGCCATTGCACAGGCCCATGCGTTGCATGGCCCATTTGACGGGGATGGGATTGGCTTCGATGAACAAATTTTTGTGAACTGGCATCAGCTTGAACTGAATGGCCATGGCCTGCTTCACATCCCCTGCCAAAGCGGCCATGCACAACTCATGCATGAGGCGCGGGGCAATGTTGGCCGTCACGCTGATGTTGCCAAAGCCGCCGCAAATCATGGTGGCTACGGCCGTCGGGTCGTCACCGGAGTAAACGGCAAAACCTGGCGGTACATCGCGGATCAGCCATTGCGCCCGCTCGATGTTGCCTGTGGCTTCTTTGATGCCCACGATGCCGGGCACCTGGGCCAAGCGTATCACCGTGTCATGCTGCATGTCGGCTACGGTTCGGCCCGGCACGTTGTACATGACGATCGGCAAGTCCGGAACTGCTTGCGCAATGGCCAAGAAGTGCTGGTATAGCCCTTCTTGGGTGGGCCGGTTGTAATAAGGGACGACTTGCAATTGGCAGTCTGCCCCTACGCTTTGGGCGAACCGAGCCAGCTCGATGGCTTCCGAAGTGGCATTGGCGCCGCAGCCGGCCATGATGGGAATGCGTTTGTTGGCCTGCTCGACCGCAACGCGAATGATCTCCCGGTGTTCTTGCACACTCACGGTCGGCGACTCTCCGGTGGTGCCCACCACGCACAGGCAATCGGTGCCCTCGGCAATGTGCCAATCAATCAGTTTGCGCAATGTGGGGTAGTCCACGCTGCCATCGGGGTGCATGGGCGTTGCCAAAGCGGGAATGCTGCCTTTGATGGGCGTGAATGTGGACGTCATGGCCAAGTGTTATTGCAGGTAAAAGAGCATTCTAACGACTGGCGCACGCAGAGGGCGAGCCGCAAATCCACAGGTGTCACAAGGGGTATCGTTTGGGCGAAGTCGCAAGGGGCAAGTCGGGGGGGGCGCGAGCCGCCACAATCCGCTGCACAAACCGCTGTGGTGCTTGCAAAAAGCCGTCTTCATAAGCCACCACCCGCAATCCACCGCACACACGCAGCAGTTCGCCCGATTGCAGTAAAAAGTCGGGCCTGGACGGTTTGCCTACCGTTTCGTGACCTGCGGTAAAGGTTTCGTAAATCAAGATGCCGCCAGGGGCCAAACTGGCGATCAGCACGGGCATCAGCTCGCGCCACAAATAGTGGGTCACGATGACCGCGTCAAAAGTCAAATCTTCAAAGGGCCAAGGGCCGGTTTCAATGTCTGCCAACACCGCGTTGCCCCAAGGCTTGGCAGCTTCAATGGCTTCAGGCGAGCGGTCCACGCCAGTCACGCCATGGCCTTGTTCGGCCAAAAACTGCATATGCCGCCCGGCCCCGCAGGCCACATCCAGCACGCTGCCCTGCGGGGTGATGAGGTGTGCCCATTTTTGGACCCATGCAGAGGGGGCTTGGGTGCCGTGGCGTGGGTGGGTCATGTCTTGAGAGCTTGCCTGAACCAGTTGATTAACGCGGTTTTACCTCGTCTTTGAGGGCCGCCAAGGCCATCTTTTCAACCCAGCCAGGCGCCAGCAGTTTTAAAAATCGCCCTATTTTGCCCTTGTTGGTCATGACAACTTCACGTTCGCGGGTTTGCATGGCCTGCAAAATGAGGCGGGCGCATTCTTCCACGCCCATGGCGTCGTCTTCTTTGAGTCCGCTCGAACCGGCCGCAATGCCTTGCGCGTTGAGGCCGCGGTAGCGAATTTGGGTGGCTACCACGCCAGGATAGGCTGTGGTCACACTGACGCCGTTGCCGCGCAATTCGCTGCGCAGGGCTTCAAAAAACCCGGTCATGGCGAATTTGGTCGCGCTGTAAGCCGTGCGGCCGGGCACGCCCACCAGTCCTGCCAAAGAAGACACAGCCACCAAGCGCCCGCGGGAGTGCTTGAGATGCGGCAATGCGGCATGGGTGCACCACATGCTGCCCCACAGGTTGATGCGCATCAGGTCTTCGTACCAGCCCAGGTCTTCGGCCTTGACGTCGGCAAACAAGGCTTGCGCCGAGACGCCCGCGTTGTTGATCAACGCATCCAGTTGGCCATACTGAGACAGGGCAGCGTCCACCAAGCTTTGGCACTGCGCCTGCACCGTCACATCCGTGGGTACAACCAAAGTCAGGCTGCCCCAGGTGCTGCATTGTTGTGCAACGGCCTGCAGCTTGGATGTGTTGCGCGCGGCCAGCACCAAACTGACCTGCGGGCCAAACTGGGAGGCCAGTTGCCTTGCCATTTCGGCACCAATGCCGTCCGAAGCGCCTGTGATGATGATGACCTGCATGAACACTCCAAAGGGTGGAAACACGACTTCCAAAGTCGCATGAAAAGTGCAGTTTAAGCGTGAAAAACGCGCAAAGGACATCTTTACTGTGATTGCATCCAGTGCTTGTGGTCGCTTCCCACTACAATCGGCGTCCATGGCTACCCCAACAACTGTCAAAACCCCCACCGAATACTCTGAAGGCTCCATCCGCGTCTTGAAGGGCTTAGAGCCCGTCAAGCAACGCCCGGGCATGTACACCCGCACCGACAACCCGCTGCACATCATTCAGGAAGTGCTGGACAACGCTGCCGATGAGGCGCTGGCGGGTCACGGCAAAAAGATCAAAGTGGTGCTGCATGCCGACGGCTCGGTCAGCATCGAAGACGATGGCCGGGGCATTCCCTTTGGCCTGCATCCTGAAGAAAAAGCCCCGGTGATCGAGCTGGTCTTCACCCGCCTTCACGCGGGCGGCAAGTTCGACAAGGGCAAGGGCGGGGCCTACAGTTTCTCGGGCGGCTTGCATGGCGTGGGCGTGTCCGTGACCAACGCGCTGTCCAAGCGCCTGGAAGCCACCAGCTACCGCGAAGGCCAAGTGGCCAGCCTGGTCTTTTCGGGCGGTGATGTGACCGAACAGCTGGTGACCCGCAAGTCGGGCGAAGGCGACCGCAAACAGGGCACCACGGTGCGTGCCTGGCCCGACGCCAAATATTTCGAGTCCAGCGCTCTGCCCATGAACGAGCTGACGCACCTGCTGCGCAGCAAGGCGGTGCTGATGCCGGGCGTGACGGTGACCTTGGTGAACGAGAAAACCAAAGAAACCCAGCAGTGGCAATACAAAGCCGGTCTGCGTGACTACCTGACGCAAAGTCTGAACGGCGATCCGGTGATCCCCTTGTTTGAAGGCGAAGGCTTTGCCGACGCCCACCACGACAATTTTGCTGAAGGCGAGGGCGCATCCTGGGCGGTGGCCTTCACCGAAGATGGCGCGCCTGTGCGCGAGAGTTACGTGAATTTGATCCCCACCAGCGCAGGCGGCACGCACGACAGCGGCTTGCGCGACGGCCTGTTTACGGCCGTCAAGAGCTTCATTGAGTTGCACGGCTTGCTGCCCAAGGGCGTCAAGCTCATGCCCGAAGACGTGTTCGCTCGCGCCAGCTATGTGTTGAGCGCCAAGGTGCTCGACCCGCAATTCCAGGGCCAGATCAAGGAACGCTTGAACTCGCGCGATGCGGTGCGTTTGGTGTCGAGCTTCGTGCGCCCGGCGCTCGAACTCTGGCTCAACGAACATGTGGACTACGGCAAAAAGCTGGCCGAACTCGCCATCAAGGCCGCGCAAACCCGCCAGAAAGCGGGCCAAAAAGTCGAAAAACGCAAGAGCTCCGGCGTGGCCGTGTTGCCCGGCAAACTGACCGATTGCGAGAGCAAAGACATCCTGCACAACGAGGTGTTTTTGGTGGAGGGCGACTCGGCCGGTGGCAGCGCCAAAATGGGCCGCAACAAAGAGTGCCAGGCCATCTTGCCGCTGCGTGGCAAAGTGCTCAACACTTGGGAAGTGGACCGCGACCGCTTGTTTGCCAACAACGAAATCCACGACATTTCGGTGGCCATCGGTGTCGACCCACACGGCCCCAATGACTCGCCTGACATGAGCAACCTGCGCTACGGCAAGGTCTGCATCTTGAGCGACGCGGACGTGGATGGCTCGCACATCCAGGTGCTGCTGCTGACGCTGTTCTTCCGCCACTTTCCCAAGCTGATCGAAACAGGGCATTTGTATGTGGCCCGGCCACCCTTGTTCCGCGTCGATGCACCGGCACGCGGCAAAAAGCCTGCGTCCAAAGCCTATGCGCTGGACGACGGAGAGCTGACCGCCATCATCGACAAGCTGCGCAAAGACGGCGTGAAAGAAGGCGGCTGGAGCATCAGCCGCTTCAAGGGCCTGGGTGAGATGAGCGCTGAGCAGCTGTGGGACACCACCCTCAACCCCGACACACGCCGCCTGTTGCCCATCGAGTTGGGGCCTTTGGACAACGCGGGCACTGAAAACCTGATGACCCAGCTCATGGGCAAAGGCGAAGCCGCCGCCCGCCGCGAACTGATGGAACTGCACGGCGACAGCATCGAAATCGATGTGTGAGCGACGGTGTCCTGGCCGCGAACGCGGACATCCATGCGCCAGATTGAAAGAACCTCATGACCATTGACCTGTTGACCCCCGAAACCGCAGCCGTACCTGAAGGCGACCACCTGGGCGCCTACGCCCAGCGGGCCTATTTGGAATATGCGCTGTCCGTCGTCAAAGGCCGCGCCTTGCCCGATGTGTGCGACGGCCAAAAGCCGGTGCAGCGGCGCATTTTGTATTCGATGGACCGGATGGGTTTGTCTTACAGCGGGCCCAACAACAACACCGCCGCCAAGCCGGTCAAAAGCGCCCGCGTGGTGGGCGATGTGCTGGGCCGTTACCACCCGCACGGTGACACCGCCGCCTACGATGCGCTGGTGCGCATGGCGCAAGACTTTTCGCAGCGCTACCCGCTGATCGATGGGCAGGGCAACTTCGGCTCGCGCGACGGCGACGGCGCTGCGGCCATGCGTTACACCGAAGCGCGTTTGTCGCGCATCACCAGCTTGCTGCTCGACGAGATCGACATGGGCACGGTGGACTTCATTCCCAACTACGACGGCTCCACCGAAGAGCCGCGCCAACTGCCCGCCCGCTTGCCCTTCAGCTTGCTCAATGGTGCCAGCGGCATTGCTGTGGGCCTGGCCACCGAAATCCCCAGCCACAACCTGCGCGAAGTGGCCGATGCCTGCGTCGCCTTGATCAAGAACGACAAGCTGAGCGACAGCGACTTGCTGGCCATCATCCCCGGCCCGGATTACCCGGGTGGCGGCCAGATCATCAGCCCGGCCAGCGACATCGCTGACGCCTACCGCACCGGGCGTGGCAGCCTCAAAGTGCGTGCCCGCTGGAAGATCGAAGAACTTGCCCGGGGCCAGTGGCAACTGGTGGTCACCGAACTGCCGCAAGGCGTGAGTTCGCAGCGCGTGCTGGAAGAGATCGAAGAACTCACCAACCCCAAAGTCAAAGCCGGCAAAAAAGCACTCAGCGCCGATCAGGTGCTGCTCAAAGCCAGCATCCTGAATGTGCTGGATGTGGTGCGCGACGAATCGAGCAAAGACGCCGCCGTGCGCCTGGTGTTTGAGCCCAAAACCAGCCGCATCGAACAGAGCGAACTCATCACCGCCTTGCTGGCCCACACCAGCTTGGAAACCTCGGCACCGATCAACATGACGTCCGTGGGCATTGATGGCAAGCCGATTCAAAAGTCGCTGCGCCAGATGCTGGTGGAATGGATCAGCTTTCGCCAGACCACCATCACACGCCGCAGCCAGCACCGGTTAACCAAGGTGCTGGACCGCATCCACATTCTGGAAGGCCGTCAGCTGGTCTTGCTCAACATTGACGAGGTGATCCGCATCATTCGGCACAGCGATGAGCCTAAGCCTGCGTTGATTGAAGCCTTCACGCTCAGTGACCGCCAGGCCGAAGACATCCTTGAGATTCGCCTGCGCCAACTGGCCCGACTCGAAGCCATCAAGATCGAGCAAGAACTCAGTGAGTTGCGCGGCGAACAAGGCAAGCTGGAAGAAATTTTGGGCAGCCCCGCCGCGCTGCGCCGCCTGATGGTCAAGGAAATTGAACAGGACGCCAAGACCTTTGCCGACCCGCGCCGCACGCTGATCCAGGAAGAGAAAAAAGCCGTGGCCGAAGTCAAGGTGGTGGATGAGCCCGTGACCGTGGTCGTGTCGGAAAAAGGCTGGGTGCGCGCCCGTACCGGCCACGGCCACGATGCCACCAGCTTCGCTTTCAAGGCGGGGGATGGCCTGTATGGCACCTTTGAATGCCGCACGGTGGACACGCTGCTGATCTTTGGCAGCAACGGAAGAATTTACAGCGTCGCTGTGGCCACACTGCCCGGCGCCCGTGGCGATGGTCAGCCCGTGACCACGCTCATTGAGCTGGAGCCCACCACGCAAATCGCCCATTACTTTGCCGGCCCGGCCCACGCCACGCTGCTGCTCAGCGGCTCGGGCGGCTACGGCTTCATGGCCTCGGTCGAGAACATGGTCTCGCGCAACAAAGCGGGCAAAGCCTTCATCAGCTTGGGCGAGGGTGAAACCGTCTGCGCGCCCAGCCATGTGAGCGGCAGCAGTGCCACCGTGCCCGCCGACAAGCCCGCCATGCCAGCGGCGACCAGTGTCTGCTGCGCCAGCACGGGCGGGCGCGTATTGACCTTTGAGATCGGTGAACTCAAGACCATGGAAAAAGGCGGCCGGGGCCTGATGCTCATCGACCTGGAAGCCAAAGACACCTTGGCAGGCGCAGCGGCCTACACCCGCAGCATCAAGGTCGAAGGCATTGGACGGGGTGGCAAAGCGCGTGAAGAAACGCTCGAAATCCGCAGCCTGAACAACGCCAAAGTGGCAAGGGCCAAAAAGGGCAAGGTGGCGGATTTGGGCTTCAAGCCGAACCGGGTCACGCGGGTGGAGTGATGCGGGTTTAACGCCTCAGCGCCCTTCGAATTTCGGCGCGCGTTTGTCCACAAAGGCTACAGCCGCCGCTTTGTGGTCGTGGGTTTCGAAGGTGCGGATCATGTGCGTGGCTTCGAGGTCGAGCACTTCGCTCAAAGAGTTTTGCATGGCCGCATTGAGGTTGCGCTTCATGTAGCCCACTGCAATCGTGGGCAGGCTGGCCAATTCGCGCGCATAGTCGGCGGCGGCTTGCGCCAACTGGTCACCGGGCACCGAGCGATTGACCAAGCCTATCCGTGCAGCTTCTTGGCCCAGAATCACTTGCGCGGTGAAATACATTTCACGGGCTTTGGCGGCACCCAAAATTTGGGTCAGAAAATAGCTGCCACCAAAGTCGCCAGACAAACCTACTTTGGAAAAAGCGGTGGTGAGCTTGGCCTCGTCGGCGGCAATGCGCATGTCACAGGCCAGGGCCAGTGACAGACCCGCACCGGCGGCCGGGCCAGAGATCACGGCCAAAGTGGGCTTGGGCATTTCGTGCAGCCAGCGGCTCACTTCCATGCGGGCGCGGAGCATTTGTGCGCTTTGCTCAAAGGTCGGGGCCTTGCTGCTGTCTGCCGCGCGGCTGGCAAAGCCTTTGACATCGCCACCCGCGCAAAAAGCGCCGCCTTTGCCGGTCAGCACCACCAGCCTGACCGCCGGGTCTTGTGCCAGGCGCGGCATGGCTTGGGCCAATTCAAAAAGAATTTCGGAGGTCAGCGCGTTGCGCGAGGCTGGCCGGTTCAGGGTCAGCGTGGCAATGCCGTCGGCAAATGTTTCTTCAAGTTCAGGGGTCATCGTCAGGGCTCCAAGGCAATCAACAAAGTGAAGTGAATATGACTTCTAACTTTGTGAATGCCTGTCACGCAGGAAACTCCTGCGTTTGAAATCAGCCCTGCGCACCCAGCAAATAATCGATCTTGCCGACTTCCACGCCGTTGTGGCGCAGGATCGAATAAGCCGTCGTGATGTGGAAATACAGGTTGGGCATCACCCATCCAGTCAGGTAGTCCTGACCTTTGAGGGTGCGGGTTTTTCCCGGACCGGCGGGGAAAGTGATTTCTTTGTCTTCCGTGCCGTCGATGGCAGCGGCGGGAACGGTGGCAATGAAGTCCAAGGTTTTCTGGATGCGCTCTTTCAGCTCGGCCAAGGTGGTTTCGGTGTCTTCGAACTTGGGTGCTTCCAGACCGCCCAAGCGGGCCACACCATTTTTGACCGCATCGCAAGCGATCAAAATTTGACGGGTAAACGGGAGCATGTCAGGGAACAAACGGTAAGTGGTCAGGGCGGTGGGGTCAATTTTTTTGGCTTCCACAAATTGTTCGGCTTTGCCGAGGATGTGGTGCAGATTGGTCAGCATGCGGGTGCACACGGGAAGGCTGGCGCTGGACATGGAAATGGTCATTTTGATGCTCCGGGGTGGTGGTTGATTTGAAAAAAATTGAAACGTTAATTCATTGAGCGAGGTTTGTCTTGAACTCGGATCGCTCTGTCATATTGGTTGTAAGTGGGTATTGACTTGTCAGCGCTGTTTGCTGAGCCGCCTTCTATTTTGTTTTTTTCCTTGCGCTCGCAAGTCCTCACAAAACGATTGGGGTGTTAATACATTGCATGCTGAGAGGCTGAATAAATGGACGCAGCTGAGTAGCTTCATTTTCGTTTGCCGTATTTTTGCCAAAATTGAAATTCGTTTTCCTGGACTTCAAATTCCAAATCATCCACTCGAAGCAACATCCGCTCTTTCGCGTCCAAAACAGCGCGATTGTAAATAGAGGGCCCGATTTCATCCAGCATGAACCCCAGCAGGCCACCTGCCGTGACATTGCCTATTTTTTGATCCAAGTGCTCAAGAAAATAACGCTCAATGCTGGCGATGGCTTGTGCGCGATCTTGTTTGCTCAGTTCGATGGCCATGTTCTAAATCACGCCACTTCGGCTATCAACTCGATTTCCACACAGCTGCCCATGGGCAATTGCGCGACGCCAAAGGCGCTGCGGGCGTGGGCGCCTTTGTCGCCAAAAATGTCGCCAATCAAGGCACTGCAACCGTTCGTCACCAGATGCTGCTCGGTGAAGCTGCCGGTCGAGTTGACCAGGCTCATCACTTTGACGATGCGTTGGATTCTATTCAAATCCCCCACCGCTGCATGCAAGGTGCCCAGCAAGTCAATGGCCACAGCGCGGGCGGCAAGTTGCGCTTCGGCGGTGGTCATGTTCAAACCCAATTGTCCTACCCAAACTTTGCCGTCTTTTCTGGCGATGTGGCCGCTCAGGAAAACCAGCTTGCCGGTTTGCACAAAAGGCACATAGGCCGCAGCGGGCGTGGCCACAGGGGGCAGGGTGATGTTCAGTTCATCGAGGCGGTCGTAAATGTTCATGGATTGACAGTTCAAAGGGCTCCACTGTAACGCCAACTTCAAGGGCGCGCGAAGCGCCGTCCAACAAAACGCCGCGCGGGTGCGATGGTGTGGCCCCACAGAGACTGCATTCGACAGGGCTGCTTGAGCGCTCTAAACTGATGCTCAAAAATAATGCAAAAGACGCGCCAACACCAGGACGCGGTCCACAGGGAGACAACTTGATTTTTGAAGCAAAACCCACAGTGCTGCGCGAGGTCTGGCGTGTGATGTTGGTGGGCTGGATTGTCGGAACGGCCGTTCAGTTGCAGCAGGCGTTGCTCTGGCCTCTTGAAGCGTTGGCCGTTGCAGCGTGTGCTTGTGCTCTGACCAGCTGGGCACTCATTCGCTGGCCCCTGAGCCTCAAGGGGTCCGTCTGGCTCACGGGTGTGGCCCTGACATTTTTGTCCGCATCCATGGCTTGGAGCGTCGTTGGCTTGCGTGCCCATCTGATGCTTCGTGGGCAAATGTCACCCGCCTTGGAAGGCCGCAATCTGGATGTGGTGGGCGTGGTTGTGGCCATGCCGCAGCGCAGCGAGTCGGGCTTGCGGTTTCGGTTTGCCATCGAGTCAGCGCTGTTGGAGGGGCAACCGGTCCGCATTCCGCCGCAGGTCTATCTGGCTTGGTATGGTGGTGCTGTCTCCGGTATGGATGGCGTCCATGCTGACCGTGCGGTGGCCGCGCTGGAGGCTGGTGAGCGATGGCAATGGCGTGTGCGCCTCAAAGCGCCCCATGGACAGATGAATCCCGGTGGGTTTGATTACGAGTTGTGGCTGTGGGAGCAGGGCTTGCAGGCCACGGGTTATGTGCGCACAGGCGCGCAAGATCCTGCGCCTGTGCGCTTGACGCAAACCTACACACACCCTGTGGAGTGGGCACGTCAATCGGTCAGAGATGCCATTGTGAATCGCTTTGCGACAGGGCCAGGAGACCCAGCACAGGCCCGGCGTGCGGGTGTGGTGGCCGCCTTGGTGACGGGTGATCAAAGTGCGATCGATCGCAGCGATTGGGATGTTTTTCGTGCCACAGGTGTTGCGCATTTGATGAGCATTTCGGGCCTGCACATCACCTTGTTTGCTTGGCTTGCAGCGGCCTTGGTGGGGGCCTTGTGGCGCCAGTCTGCCGTGTGGGGTTGGCCCTGGTGCTTGCATTGGCCAGCGCCTCATGCTGCTGTGGTCGGTGGGGTGGTGTTGGCTGCGGCTTATGCCTTGTTCAGCGGTTGGGGTGTGCCCGCGCAGCGCACGGTTTGGATGTTGGCCATGGTCGGGTTGCTGCGTTTATCGGGGCGTATTTGGCCTTGGATCTGGGTCTGGACTGTGGCCCTGTTTGTTGTCGTTTTGATGGATCCTTGGGCCATGTATCAAGCAGGATTTTGGCTGAGCTTTGTGGCTGTAGGGGTTTTGTTTGCGACGTCGCCCCCCGTGGCGCATCGCTCCGAAGTCCTGCAAGAGCCTGCGCCTGATCGGGCGTGGTTGCAGGGGATCCATCCATGGAGATGGCTTGAGACATTCAGGAGTTTGTTGCGCGAGCAGTGGGTTGTCACCTGGGCGCTGACGCCGTTGTCAGTTTTGTTCTTTGGCCAAATATCCGTCGTGGGTTTGCTGGCCAATCTGCTGGCGATTCCCTGGGTGACCCTGGTGGTGACGCCTTTGGCCATGGGCGGCGTTTTGTGGTCGGGGTTGTGGTCTTGGGCGGTGTTGTCTTTGCAGCCTTTGCAGTTGTTGCTCGCTGAGATGGCTTCATGGTCCTGGGCCACGGCGTATGTGGCAACGCCGCCGCTGGGACTTGCCTTGATTGCGCTGGTGGGTGGTTTGTGGATGGCCATGCCGTGGCCTTGGAAGCTGCGCTGCTTGGGTATTCCTCTTGTGCTGCATGCATTGGGGTGGCAGGTGCCCCGCCCCTTGCCCGGTCACTTTGAATTGTTGGCACCCGATTTGGGGCAAGGCAACGCGGTACTGGTTCGAACTGCTCAACACAGTTTGCTGTATGACGCGGGGCCGCGGTATTCGGTTGAAAGTGACGCGGGCCACCGCGTGGTCGTGCCCTTGCTGCGCAGGTGGAATGAGCGCTTGGATACTTTGTTGCTCAGCCACCGGGACAGTGATCACACGGGGGGCGCTGGCGCCGTGATGGGCATGCAGCCCACGCTGACTGTGCTCAGTTCTCTGGAGTGGGGTCACCCCTTGCTCAATGCGTCCAAGCCACTGAATGCGGACAGCCAGGGGCCGATCCGATGCGCTGCAGGTCAAAGCTGGACCTGGGATGGCGTGGTGTTCGAGGTCTTGCATCCCTTGGCGCAAGATTACATTCAGGGTGCGCGCAGCAACAGCCTGAGTTGTGTATTGCGCATCAGCAATGCACTTCAGACCGCTTTGCTGGTCGGTGACATTGAGGCACCGCAAGAACGGGCCCTGCTGGAGCGTGCCAAAGGCGCAGGTGGCTCGGCCTTTTCTTTGAAGGCCGATGTGTTGTTGGTGCCTCACCATGGCAGCAAAACGTCTTCAACGGAGGGCTTTATCGATGCCGTCTCGCCACGTTGGGCCTGGGTGCAAGCGGGTTACCGCAACCGTTTTGGTCACCCCGCTTCAGAGGTGGTAGCACGCTACCGCCTGCGCAACATCGAGTTGGTGGACTCGGCCCATTGCGGTGCCATGCAGTGGCGCAGCGATCAAGCGGGTGTGATGCAATGCGAAAGAACTACGGCACGCCGTTATTGGCACCATCACGCGCCGTGAAGTTCTCCCGGCCTGTAGCCTTCGTTCTTGTCAATGTCATGCAAGTCGGTTAAAAAAGGTGCCCTCAATTCAAAGATGATTGCCATGCCCATTGTCAGAAAATTCCGCCGCGTGTGGATTCCCCTGTTATGCACATTCTGCTTGGGCGGCTTACAGGCCCAAGTTAACCGCATTGATGTCATCCGCTCTGACGCGCCTGCCTTGGCGGCTTATGGCGCATTCAACATGGGTGTGACAACCGCACAATTCAAAAATCCCCAGCAGTGGGATGTGGTCCATGCCAAGCCCGGACAATCCGTGCCTTTGTATGACCGGCCTTTGACAGTTGAAATCTGGTATCCCGGTCAGGCCAATCCCGCAGCCCAGCAGCCGGGCGAATACAAAGTCTTTTTCCGAGATGGCAAAACCCAGATCAGCCTGCAGGGCAAAGCTGTGCGTGATGCCAGCCCCGATCTCAGCAAAGGGCCGTATCCCTTGGTGGTGGTCTCCCATGGCTATCCGGGCAATCGATTTTTACTCAGTCCGATTGCTGAAAATTTGGCCAGCAAAGGTTATGTGGTGGTTTCGATTGATCACACCGACAGCACCTATTCGGACCAGGCCGCATTTGCAAGCACGCTGCGCAACCGGCCTATGGACCTGTCTTTCGTGATCGACGAAATGGTCAAGATCAACCGCGATGCCAACAGCCCTTTGAAAAGCATGATGGACGAGAGCCGCATCGCCTTGATCGGTTACTCCATGGGCGGTTATGGTGTCATCAACAAACTCGGTGGTGGCTTCAGCGAGAAGGCCGCCCAATTCGCCGGTTTGCCGCCCGATGCCCTCAAACCCTTGCAAAGTGCCAACCCCGAGTTCGCCAAGCACCGCGACCCGCGCATCCTGGCGGCTGTGGCTTTCGGTCCTTGGGGCTGGAACCAGGGGTTCTGGGATGCTCAAGGCCTCCAAGGCATCCGAACGCCCATGCTGTTCATTGCAGGGGGTGTGGACGACGTGTCGGGCTATTCGCCGGGCGTTCGCAATCTTTACGCAGGCAGCATCCACGCCGACCGCTACTTGCTGACTTTTGAAAATGCCAACCACAATGCCGGTGCGCCCATGCCAGCACCGCAGGAGGCTTGGAAACGCGTGCCTTGGTTGCCCGCCATTCCGGCAGCGCACTACATCGACGCGGTGTGGGACAACGTGCGGATGAACAACATTGCGCAGCACTTTATCACGGCCTTTTTAGGCAAGCATCTGGACAAAGACGCCGCCAAAGCGGCCCATCTGGACGTGGTCGAATATGCCCAAAAGGGCCAATGGGCAGCCAACCCGGACGGCAGCTTCAAGCCTGAGCACAGCTATTGGGCAGGTTTTCCCAATCGCACCGCAGTGGGCTTGCGCATGGAGCATTTGACCGCGCAGTGAGTCTTTCAGCAAAGGCAGTTTGATCACCCCATCGAAAGTCAATCGGCTTGAAATGCTGGTTTTTCCGCATTTCCGCGAGGGCTTGCAGACCACCGCAAAGGCCATGGCGTTGACTTTCAGTGCAGAGGAAGACATTCATTGATCTGCATCAAGGGTGTGCGGTGATGGGGTCTTTTTCAATCTGGAACACCCTCGCGCATCACTTTCATCATGCATCATTTGCCCAAAGCCATGGACGGTTGAAGTGATGCGCCCAGCGCTTCTAAGAACCTTCTTGCATGACTTGTTGAAAGCAAGGCGCTCAGAATGTCTCATTACCATGCACTGGTTTGGCTGGATCACCTTGAGGCGCATGTGCTGCACATCAGCCCCGATGATGTTGAAAATTCATTGATCCAAACCCATCAACCCCACCACAAACTGCACTCACGCGCTGGCACGCTGGGCGATGGACGCGCGCCTGTTGACCTGGCGTATTTCCAGCGCGTGTCAGAGGCTTTGTCAGGGGCTTCGGAAATTTTGATCGTGGGACCTGCGCAGGCCAAATTGCACCTGCTCAAACACATGCATGTCCATGCCAAAGAACTGGTCAGCAAGGTCGTAGGTGTGGAAACGGTAGACCATCCTACGGATGCGCAATTGGTCGCCTATGCCAGGCACTATTTTCTGTCCAAAGACAAAATGCTTTAGAGCCAAACCCATGCTTGTGCAGGGGATGCGCCAGATCAGTGCAGCGTTCAGTGCAGCGAATTGCTGGGCGGACTTTCAATGAAATCCACCATCCCCATGGTGTGGATCTCATTCATCGCAAACTCCAGCGCATCGTGGTCGTTTTCAAACTCGCCATCCCACACCGTCGAGTTGTGTTTATCGTCAATCACTTCGAGTGACCAACCGGTGTCTGGCATCCGGTAAATGCAAATTTCAACCCACCGGTCTTTCTCGCGGTAGATTTGCTGCAGGGGTGAGTAAATTAAATCGCGTTCGTCCATGGCACCGAATTTACATCAATTTCAGCGTTGTTTGGCCGATTTGAGCGCTTGTTGTTGGCAACAACAATACCGGCCACCCAAGCCCAGGGCCCTTTGATCCAAAGAATCACCCCCCAAAGCCATGGGCCTGCTTTCAGTGGACTATTTGTCAGACTGCATATAAGATGTTCTCGGCGAAAAGGTGTTCAGAGCCTTTGACCACTTTTAAAGCAAGAACCACGGTGAACGTGGTTTTATTTTGAGGCCTATTTTCATGACCACCGTAAAAAAAATCATTGAGCAAAAAGCAAAGACCATTTTCTCGGTCCACTCTTCTGACACCGTCGAAAGTGTCCTCAAAATAATGCGTGATTTCCGTGTCAGGGCCGTTTTGGTCATTGATGACAGTGAATTGATGGGCATCGTTTCACAGGGAGATTGCGCCATCAAAGTCTTGTTGCCACACGACAATCCCACACAAGTGACCGTGTCAAAAATCATGACGCGCAACCCGTTGACGGTGAAACTTTCGAACTCAATTGAAGAGTGCATGGCGATCATGGTTCACAAGCACATCAGGCACTTACCGGTGCTTGAAAACAATCAAGTGATTGGTGTTGTGTCAGTGGGTGATCTGGTCAAAAACATCATCGAACTGCAGGGCAATCAGATCAAATTTCTGGAAACTTACATCAAAGGACATGGCGTCTGACCGCATTCAAAACCAAACAGCATCGCCCCGATTTCCGGGAGGCCAGTGGGGATCAGACCCGCCCCTGGCGCCAGATGGCACGGTCTTGCAAATCACACCGTCAGGCTTGATCATCCGCCTTGGCGCTGCAAGACCTGAACTGTACGAAGGCACTGCATTTTCAAGCCTAAACCTGTGATCTTGTCGCAAGGATACGAGTTGATGCTGACCACCGCACGACAATGTTGGACTTTGTCGGATATGCCCAATTGGTCGCACTTTTTAAGGTCCATATTCTTTTTAGCGTCACACAAGACGGCTTTTTCAGCCGATATGGGCTCCTGACAATCCTGCGCCATGGCAAGGTTCGCCCCAATCGTCAGGAAAACGCCTGTGATTACCAAATGGATTCGTTTCAAACCATGCCCCTTGATCGCTCGTGCCGCAGTTGATGGATGCTCATTGGCATCTATGATAGAAAAGCCTTAAGTCAAAGTCATGACTGCACTGAAATGGTGCTACTTTGGCCAGACTCGTTATTTGAATGCAAATGTCATGCCGACAAGCTTCTACTCGCTCTGGGCGTTGGGTTTAAATAAATGCAATCCAGGCATCCACTGGTTTTACGAAGTGCTGGGACACCCAAAAGCCCCGCCGGCCGATGGCCTAAGGGGCTGACGCAGAACGACTGGTTGCGGTGGTCGCAAAGCCAAAGTCTGCAATTTTCGCCTCTATTGGAAATAGGGGCCCCTGGTTAACCATTGCCCCGGGGTGATCTGGAGGTGCTTTCCTTTTTTTCCAAATATTTGATGATCAAGCGGGCCACATCAATGCCGGTCACAGATTCAATGCCTTCTAATCCGGGACTCGAATTGACCTCCATAATCAAAGGCCCCCTTGTGGAGCGAAGAAGGTCGACGCCAGCCACGCTCAAACCCAGTGCTTTGCAGGCTTTGAGTGCGGCCTCTTTTTCTGCCTTGGTAATGTCAACCTTTTGTGCCGATCCACCGCGATGCAGATTGGATCTGAATTCTCCGGGTTTGGCTTTTCGCATCATCGAGGCAACGACTTTATCGCCAATCACAAAACACCGTATGTCAGAACCATTGGCTTCACCAATGAATTCTTGAACCAGAATATTGGCCTTCAATTCTCTGAAGGCTTCGATCACACTTTCAGCGGCTTTATTGGTTTCAGCCAAGACAACCCCTTTGCCCTGTGTGCCTTCTAAAAGTTTGATCACCAGTGGTGCGCCGCCCACCAAATTGATTAAATTTTGGGTCATCGCCGTGTTGTGAGAAAAACCGGTGATGGGCAGGCCAATGCCCTTGCGGGACAGCAATTGCAGGGACCGAAGTTTGTCGCGCGCTCTGGCCACCGGGACCGATTCATTCAATGTGGTCACACCCATCATTTCAAATTGGCGAATCACGGCGGTGCCATAAAAGGTGATGGAGGCGCCAATTCTCGGAATGATGGCGTTGTAATCGGAGAGCTTGCGATCTTGATAATGCACCATGGGCTTTTTGGATGTAATGTCCATATAGCATTCCAGCGTATCAATCACATCCACTTCGTGACCCAGTCCAATGGCCGCATCCACCAGTCTTCGGGTCGAATACAAATTTTTATTCCTCGATAAGATAGCAATTTTCATGATGTCATCGACCTTGGAGTAAAAATGTTTGAGAGGGAACCACAGCAAATCGATGACCCAGCGTGTTTCTGCCGATCAATATTCTGTAATTCATCCTGTTGCGGTTAATTAAGCTGAATTCGGTTTCAAATTCATGTGCGCCGATTGAAATTAACAACTTGACAATGGGCCTGACAGTCACCTCGCCCGAAGAACTTTTAACGGTCCGTTCTTCCAAAAACAAAGCCTGGAGACGGCTGTGCTGGCCATCGTCATGCGTGAAAGTGAAGTTCACGTATTTTTGATGATCCAGAAAGGTGTATTCGATATTTTCCGCGTGCAGCGCAGAGGTGTCTGCGCCGGTGTCCATTTTTGCTTTGATATTTTGTAGTTTCAGCAAAGGCAGTGAAACATGCTCCAAACATCCGACCAATTCGTAATTCATGGTGTGCCTCATGATTGACAGCAGGGAGAATCACAT
>Ga0304729_1000198_pt1 | contig 41321 bp, 58 predicted proteins | sample C_131016_MF_Meta_FD_190475 | JGI IMG/M metagenome (GOLD analysis project Ga0304729, IMG submission 190475) | Freshwater microbial communities from Lake Croche, Canada to study carbon cycling - C_131016_MF_MetaG (v2) (version 2) | ecosystem: Environmental > Aquatic > Freshwater > Lake | place... | reverse complement strand
CCCCCAACCGCTAAAGCTAGAATTTCTAGAAAACCAGATGGTAGTGTAACAATAACTGATAAAAATGGTCAAGCATGGACTAAACCTGCTGACAAAGATTACTGGTCTGATGGCAAGGGAATCTTTATGCCTGGCAGTGAACAGTACAACGCATTAACTAATTTTAATCAAAATCTTAAAGAAGCAGGCCTATAATGTATCTGTATGAAGGCGGAAACGTATTTGACAACACCAGTGATGTAGCAAAAGAAAATGTTGCCGCAGTAATAGACACGATTCGCAGAGAACTACCAAGCGGATTACAAAAGAAAATTATAGCAGACATTGGCTCTGCTGGATACAAAGTTCAATCCGGAGATATTGATTTATTTTTAGATCAAGTCGCTACTGTGAAGAACTTTGGTGTGGCTGATGAAAAGCAAGCTAAACAGGCACTAGCACAATATTTCCAAGCAAAAGGTTATGCAGTTAAAGTAATGGGTCGTAACGTTCACGTTGATGTTCCTTACAAAGGCGCAGACGGAAAAACATTGTACGCTCAAGTTGACGTAATGATTATTCCTAATGCCAGGGGAGTTGCTGATTGGCATCAACATGGCCCACGTGGTATGTACGATGATCCTAAGTTTAAAGGCGCCCATTTGTTTATGTTATTAAACAGCATTGGCAAAGCATTGGGTGTTAAGGTAGATGCATTTGGCGGTACTGTTATACGTCGAGATGATAATACAGTAGTTGCTGACAATCGTGAAGATGCCGCAAAACTGTTGTTAAACCCAGGCGCACATGCCGCCGACTTAAATTCTGTTGCTACAGTAATGGCCGCATTGGCCAACGATCCGGACAAAGAAGCTAAACTAGCACAAGCACGTCAAGACCAACAAAAAGGTTTGTTAACATTACCCGAAGACATTGCACCAGGCACAGCCGCTTGGTTCCGTAAACTAGGACACAATCTGTGAGATTAGATTTTATCAATAACATTCTTGTAGAAGCACGAGCAGGTGCCCAACCTCATCCAGAGGACAGCATATTTGATGGTGCACAGGCCGCAACACAAGCTCTACAAAGTTTACAATACGTTATTAAGAATCCTGGTAGTGTAACTATTAAATGGGATGGCTTCCCTGCATTGATATTTGGTCGTGTTAGAGATGGTCGTTTTACTGTACAAGACAAATATATGTTTGACGCTAAGTTTTTTGCCGATAGCCCGGCCAATTGGCAAGAGTACGATAGTAAAAAAGCGTCAGGTAAACTACGTCCCGATTTATATTCTAAATTGGCAAATATTTGGAAGGGACTTGAAGCCGCAGTAGGTAGCAGTACTGGTTTCTTTTGGGGCGACTTGCTGTGGTGGGAACAACTACCGGAACAAAATGGTATGTATGCGTTTAAGCCGAACGTGGTAGAGTATCGCATACCAGCTAATACTCCGCTAGGTCAAAAAATTGGTAAAAGTGTAGGTGGTGTGGTAGTACACCAATTCTTTGCCGATGATGGCGCCTCACCACAACAATGGAACGGCAAAGGACTCAACACCGACGGCGCTGTAGTTATACTGACCCCAAGTGCAGGAGTTGCATTTAAGTTAAATGATCCTGTACAGTTGACCAAAGCCGCAAGCCGAGCAGTCTCACAGTACGGACAAACAGCTGAAAGTTTCTTGACAGAACTTCCTGGTGTTGTTCGTCAAGCAATGCAAAAGTATTGTAACAAAAAAATCACAGGACAAACCGCAGAAGAACTAGGCCCGTGGTTGCAAAAGAACGTTAGTGCCAAACAGTTCAACTTCTTGGTTGGTACAGAAGGACAAGACGGATATTTGGTACGTGAACAAAAGGGGTTGAATGCTCTATTTACTATATGGAACAGTTTGTATGCTCTCAAAGTTAACCTAGCAGATCAGCTAGAAAAACAAGTGCAAGGAATTGAGCAATCAGTTAACGGCAAACCTGCTGGTGAAGGATTTGTATTCAATACCCCAACTGGCCTAGTAAAACTAGTAAACCGCGGAACATTTAGCGCGGCTTTGTTCGCTAAAGAGTAATAACACACCATTTTCCTCCAGTTTGTATAAATAACTGTATGCAGAGATGCACATATATTAAGGAGATTTAAAAATGGCAATCCAAACACGTTACGCAGGTGATGCAACAGGTATCAACAACGTTGATGCAAAATATGATGGTACATTAGCTACTATTATCGCTACAGGTTTAACAAAGAACCCAACAGCACTAAAGATTACTGGTTTCGGTACTTTCTCAGCCACTGAGAGCGGTACAGGCGGTCCAGTAGAAGCAATTCTACGTTCAATCGCTATCGATTCTACAATCGTTATGTATCAAGTTGATACTACACAGGTCAGCGTTTTAGTTGAAGCTACTGGCGCAACTACAGCACAGATCCAAACTCGTCTACAAACTTTAAATGGCGGAGCCGTTGGTAACATTGGCTTGGCAGCAAACATTTATAGCGGTCCAGGCGTTGCATGTGTTAGCACAGGCGGTTTCAAACTAGCTTAATAGTTTTTAAAACTAACAAAAAGGCAACTTTATGTTGCCTTTTTTGTTGGCCACTAAATACGTATATCATGTCCAGCACTAATATACATCTATACCAAGGGTTCAGTCTAATAGACATTACCGCCACAGGTGTAATACGTGGACAGGATGCCGACGCTGTTGATCGTAACCAACAACGTAATTGGGAAACAGTTATACAATGCATGGGACTAAGAACACAGCCACAGAACATACAACCACCTTCACAAATTGATGTGGGACTCGACCAATTGGAATTTGGTGATTTTTATTCAGGCATACAACGAGTCTGGACGTGGACCTGGACTGTGGAAAGTGCTGGTGTGTATGATACCGACCGACCACTGAGCGGACTACTGCAAGATTTTGAACAAGTACCTGTTATAACTGGATTAACTGAAACCGCTCGATTTATGCTACCCATATTTTATCCATATGGTTCCATTAAAAACGTTTATTTCAAAGAGATTAAGCCAAGCTAAATAGTAACATAGATGCTACAAGGCAATTATTAAGGCTCATATCAAGGCACACACAGGCTCAAAAAATAATGCATCGCTAATATGAAAGCGACTGGATAAATGTCCACTACAACAGATATAGAAAAGAAGAGTCTTGAAGCTCACGTAGAACTTTGCGCGGAAAGATACTCTAACTTGGAAACAAAATTAAACAACCTAGACAATCGTATGGATAAACTAGAAGGTCACATTGTTGACATCAAAGATAGCCTAACTAAAAATGGCGGAGAAAGTAACAAAACTATTATTACCATTGGCACATCAATATTTGTGGCACTACTAACGGCAGTTCTAGGTATAGTGGTACATTTAGCAAACAGATGAAAATAGTAGAATTATTAAGCAAAATACAAGTTGCTATAACAAACGAACAAGCCGATCTACTTGGCCGCTTTCAACATGAGCCAAGTATAGTAAAGAACAAACTCGATGAACGAGAGCAAGTAATTGCAAATCAATTAACACAGCAGGACATCCTGTTGCGCCGTAATGAAAATGGCCAAATCACATACACGAAAAAAATCCAATAATCTGGAACCCAAAGAAGTAAGAGCAATATCTAACGCCGCAACGGACTACATTAAACAGTGGACTAATCGTGAGTTAGGTAAGATTCAGCAAGAACGTACAAGCCCGTTATGTATACCTGTAAAAAATGGGTATCGTATTGGGCTTTATAGTTTAAAAGTTTATCCAAATAAAACTTGTGATGTAACAAATCCCACTGGTGATTTTGTACATCGATTTGATACCAAAATTAGTGCTATACTATACACAATTTACACTATCAAGAATAGATTGTTTAACGCAGACGAAATCCTTACGTGCGATAAGGAAATAAATAAGTGTTATACAGACATGTTGTCATTGCGTAATACTGTAGAAAAAGCAAGACAGCGCCAGGACTATGTAACAGTTGATACTAGGATGCCTAGGTTGGAGATAGCTGAATCTAGGCTAAATCTTGCCCGGGATAAAATATCAAAATTACAAAGAACTGCTAAATACTACAAGATATGGGAATAATACATCATGAGACTTTCTGAAATGCGAACCGAAGTAACACCACAAAAGATTAACAAAGTTATGGAAAGCCGCTTTGGTTTTACCATTGACTATGATAACTTAACTTACGCTAAAGCGCAACGCTTGAGTAAAGCTCTTGGTGAGAACATCACACAAATTAAAAAATCCTTTGGCGCACACACCGCTGAAAAGAATGGCAAGTATATGGAACTTATGCTTGTTAAAGAAGGCCTAGACAAATGGATGGGCTCTGAACAAGGTTTGTTTGAATCTGAAATGGGTCGTAGCGAAGCTGTTCTAGCCGCTAAAGACATTGTTGACAGTATTCAAGACATGCTAGAAAAAATCAGCAAAGTACAGAACGAACAAGTTCCTGCACTAATTGATACTATTCGTGACCAAATTGGTAGCGAACAGGCAGAAGCATTTAAAGGTGCTATTAGTCCAACACTAGCAGAACTATACACAGCATTGAGTCAAGCACGTGAAACAAGCGACACATCAGTTCGAGTACTAAGTGGTGAACAGCCACCAGCTACAGATATGAACTTGGGTGGTGCTCCTGATGCAATGGGTGGTGCTCCTGAAAGCGATATGGATAGTGACTTAGGTGCTCCTCCAGAAACTGATGGATTTGATGCTACCGATGCCGCAGTTGGCGGTGAAGAAGAACTAGGACGCGAACGTCGTTAATATGCGTATTACTGAAATCATTCGTGAAGATTTAGGTCAACCTCCTACACAAGGACCCGACCCGGGTGCTGAACCCAATCATAACGATAAAGCTGACGCCCACGGTTACAATGACATTATGAATGCTCTTGCAACCACGCAAAGTCAGTTGGCATTTACACACGCAATACCAAGAGAAGAAGCCGCCAAGGTAGTTGCCATGGTCAACGCACAACGTGGCGACAACTCTTTCCGTTGGACAGATTTAAATGACGCAATCAAATCTGGACAATTTAAAGATGTAGTAGAAAAAATTGAACCAGACGAAAAAACTGGTGTAAATTATGTCTACTTTGTAACACCAGAGACACAAGTACAGTCTACCGTAGATGGTGGCGGCGCAGGTGCTGGTGGCAGTCCAAAAGATTCCGGTAAAGTCGTTAGCCAAATGGCCAAACGTGCCGCCGGTGCTTAATCCAAAAACTCCCATTGACATACTGTGATTAATACGCTATAATAGCGTAAGGAACATAGTTATGGCTTATTCAGATAAAGTAATTGATCATTATGAAAATCCACGCAACGTGGGATCGTTTTCTAAAGAAGACGATAATGTGGGCACCGGCATGGTTGGTGCTCCTGCGTGTGGTGATGTAATGAAACTACAAATAAAGGTTGAAGATGGGATCATCACAGATGCTAAATTTAAAACGTATGGTTGCGGCTCGGCGATTGCATCGAGCTCTTTGGTTACAGAATGGGTCAAAGGCAAAACACTTGACGCCGCAGCCTCTATTAAAAATTCGGAAATTGCAGAAGAACTCGCCCTTCCGCCAGTTAAGATCCATTGTAGCATCTTGGCCGAAGATGCAATTAAAGCGGCTGTAAATGATTACCGTAACAAACACAGCGTCTAAAAAAATTATTGACAACTTGGCCCGTCGTGGCAAAGGTGTTGGTATAAGGCTGGGCGTTCGCACCACAGGATGTAGTGGCATGGCGTATGTGTTAGAGTATGTTGACGAATACACCGGTGATCCTGGTACTATTAACTATGCCCAACAAGACTTTGTTATACTAGTAGATGTTAAAGATAATTTATATCTAGATGGTATGGAAGTTGATTATGTAAGACAAGGCCTAAACGAAGGCTTTGAATTTAGTAACCCCAACGAACGTGATCGTTGTGGATGTGGCGAATCATTTAGAATATAATGCTTATACAAAAATACAATTATGAACCCATTAATAGAGAAACGATTGATGGGAAGAGACACTATTGTCTTCCAGATGGTAGCAAAGTTCCTAGTGTTACAACAATCCTAGATAAAACTAAAAGTAAAGAATCTCGAGATGCATTAGCACAATGGCGCAAGAATGTTGGCGAAGTGCGAGCCCAACAGATTACTACGGAAGCCGCTAACCGCGGAACACGTATGCACAGCTATCTAGAGCACTATGTTCTAACCGGCGAAATGAAAGAACTCCCAGGTAATCCCTTTGCACAGCCAAGTTGGTTTATGGCCGCCCAAGTAATTCTAGAAGGATTCCAGAAAGTAAACGAAGTATGGGGAGTTGAAGTTCCTGTTTACTATAGTGGTTTATATGCTGGCACTACAGATAGCGTAGGCGTACACGATAGCGAAGCATGTATAATGGATTACAAGCAAACTAATAAACTTAAAAAACGTGAGTATATTGGTGACTATTTTATACAGTTGGCGGCCTATGCACAGGCACACAATAGTATGCACGGAACAGACATCAAAAAAGGTGTAATTCTTATGTGCCAACAGCCAAAAGAGCTCAGTCCTGGCGTTTTTGACACCCCTGTTTATCAAGAGTTTATTCTTGAAGGACACGAGTTTGAGCACTATTGCACCCAATGGAATAAACGAGTAGAACAGTACTATCAAACTTCATAAATACATTATATTTCAGGATTAATGTAAATGGCAATAGTACAAATCAGTCAAATTCAAGTTCGTAGAGGCCTACAGCAAGATCTTGCCGCCACTACGCTCACCGGCGGAGAAATGGGCTGGAGCCTAGATCAACGCAGATTATTCATTGGCAATGGCACAACAGCAGAAGGTGCACCAGCAATTGGGCACACAGAAATTCTAACTGAACATAGCGATTTCTTAGGATTTGTTTCTAGTTATACATTTGCAGGAACCGATGCCGGTTACACCAGTCAAACTGGCGCAACAATTCTAGCACCTGTTACTCGTAGTTTACGAAGTGTATTAGATGACAGCGTTAGTGTACGTGACTTTGGTACAGTAGCTAACGGCACAACAGACGACACAGCCGCACTCAACCGTGCCATACAACAAATTTATGTAAGCAGTTTAAATGGTACATATCGCAATGTTCAGCGTACTATTAAAATTCCCGCAGGCACTTACAAAATTTCAAGTCCTTTACTAATCCCACCTAATTGTACATTAGCAGGCGATGGTAAAAACAACACATATATTTCAGCCACCGCTGGCACAGCATTTTCTTTTTGCGATAGTTTATTCCAACTTGGTACCAACATGGGTACTAATGGTGCAACATTGCCGTCTGGAATTTCTATTAGAGATTTGTCAGTTGCTACAGCCAGCATAATAGCCCCAACAGTACTAGTTAATAAATCTACAGATGTTACATTTAACGATGTAAAATTCATTGGTGGAAATTATGGACTAAGTTTAACTGGTGCAACGTCAGACATTAAACTTAATAACAGTTCTTTCTCAGGATACGCTACTAAGTCAATGTACATTGACCCGGCTGTAACCGGTATTGTTACTAGAGCACGTTATTTTGATACAACCAATGTGAGTATATCAAGTAACTCAGTAGCATCGATTGGCAACGTATTTGCCGCTGGTGCAGGCGTATTTAAATATCAAATGAATAATTCAGCAAGTACTGTTTATCGCATTGGCGAATTAAAATACAATAGCATGGGTACCGTGGGTAACGTAAAGTTTGATGATGAGTTTGTTGAACCAACTACGTATGGTAGTTCATTAACTGCTAACCTTTTTGCTCATGCCAATGGCAATGTCATCTGCTCGACCACAACTCCGGTAACTATAAAATACAACCAGACACAATTTATATAAGTACAACATGTTTCAACAAAAGCCAGAGGACCGACTGAGGTCCTGGCGTGAATTTCGATCGACGTTAGATTTAATACCATTAGAACAAGCACTAGCTCAAACAGCAGAGTATTGGGCAAGGGCTCCTTTTACTCCGTATTATCTGGATCCAGACGATCCATCTAGATGGCCAGATCCCTGGACATTAATTATGGAAAATACCTATTGTGATGTTGCAAAATGTCTTGGGATAGTGTATACTGTTACATTAACAACGCATAGAACGGATCTTGATATTGTATTTCAGCAATATACTGACACCAGAAATAATCATGTGTATAATTTAGCTTGTGTTAACCAGGGAAAATATATACTTAATATGATTGATGGAGCGGTAGTAAATACCAAACAGATAGATAAAACATTAGCATTAACAAAGCAGTACCGTGAAGAGTTACAATTAGATAATTATTAAGAGAAATCAATGACATCAATTAAAGTTACAAAACGAGAAGGACACACAGAGGTCCTCGATTTAGAAAAGTTGCACAAGGTAGTATTTTGGGCCACAGAAGGCATTACCGGAGTCAGCGCAAGCGAAGTAGAAATAAAAAGCCACATACAGTTTTATAATGGCATCAAGACAGCGGATATTCAAGAAACTCTTATCAAGAGCGCCGCAGATTTAATCAACGAAGAAACACCAAATTATCAATACGTAGCAGGTCGTTTAATCAACTACCATCTGCGTAAACAAGTTTATAACAGCTATGATCCGTGCTCGCTATTAGATCTAGTTAATAAAAACGTAGCCAGTGGTTTTTATGACCGCGGTCTACTAGAAGCGTATTCACAAGATGAGTGGAATACGTTGGATACATATATTCATCATGACCGTGATGAGAACTTTACTTACGTTGCTATGGAACAATGGCGTGGCAAGTACCTGGTTCAAAATCGTGTCACAGGCGAAATCTTCGAAACTCCACAAATGGCCTATATCTTAATTGCGGCCACGTTATTTCAATCGTACCCGGCCGATACTCGTTTGCGGTGGGTAAAGGATTATTATGATGCAATTAGTCTTGGAGACATTAGCCTTCCTACCCCTGTCATGGCTGGTGTACGCACTCCTCAGAAACAATTTAGTTCCTGTGTTCTCATTGAAACAGACGATAGTCTTGACAGCATTAACGCTACTGCTAGTAGTATTGTCAAGTACGTATCCCAGAAAGCAGGTATCGGTATCGGCGCAGGTCGCATCCGTGCCTTGGGTAGCCCAATTCGTAACGGCGACGCCTATCACACTGGTGTAATTCCTTTTTATAAGCATTTCCAAACAGCTACACGTTCATGCTCACAAGGCGGTGTACGCAATGGTGCCGCCACGTTGTATTTTCCGCTCTGGCATTATGAAATTGAAGACCTCATTGTATTGAAGAATAACAAAGGTACAGAGGATAATCGTATACGTCACATGGATTACGGTGTCCAATTCAACAAATTAATGTACAAAAGACTCATTCAAGGTGGCAATATTACCTTGTTTAGCCCCCACGATGTACCGGAAATGTACGAAGCTTTCTTTAATGACCAAGAGCGTTTTAAAGAACTTTATGAACGTGCAGAACGCAATACCAAGTTACGCAAGAGGGTAGTAAAAGCAGGTGATTTATTCAGCGCCTTTATGAGTGAACGTAAAGACACTGGACGCATTTATTTACAGAACGTGGATCATGCTAATACGCATAGTCCATTCAAGGAAGAGATTGCTCCTGTAAAAATGAGTAATCTTTGTTGTGAGATTGACTTACCCACCGTGCCATTGAAAGATGTCAACGACGAGGATGGTAGGATCGCACTATGTACCTTAAGTGCGATCAATTGGGGCAATGTAAAAAGCCCACATGACTTTGAAAAGATGTGCCGCCTAGCAGTACGTGGTTTAGACGCACTATTAACATATCAGAATTACCCTGTAAGAGCAGCCGAACTAGCAACTGAAGAATTTAGACCACTAGGCGTGGGTATTATTAACTTTGCTTATTTCTTGGCAAAGAACGATGTAAGTTATTCAGATCCAAAAGCACTAGCACTAGTAGACGAGTATGCTGAAGCTTGGAGTTATTACCTGCTCAAAGCTTCAGCAGATCTTGCCGTTGAACAAGGTCCTTGCCTGCGTTGGAAAGATTTAAAATCAGCAGACGGACGACTGCCTATTGATACACGCAAGGCAGAGATTGATGAATTAGTACCACACCAAGAACGTATGCCTTGGACAGAACTTCGCGAGCAAATTAAATCTACTGGTCAGCGTAATGCGACCCTCATGGCCCTAATGCCGGCAGAAACATCAGCACAAATTTCAAACGCCACAAACGGTATTGAGCCCCCTCGCAATTATGTAAGTATCAAAGGTAGTAAACACGGACAGCTACGTCAGGTAGTCCCCGAGTTCCGCCGCCTGAAGAACAAATACGAGTTACTCTGGGATCAAAAATCACCAGAGGGTTATCTAAAGATTTGTGCTGTATTACAAAAGTACATTGACCAAGGTATTTCGATTAATACAAGTTATAACCCACGTTTCTATGCGGATGAAAAAATCCCAATGAGCGAGATGTTACAGCACCTGTTATTGTGCTACAAGTATGGTACTAAGCAGTTGTATTATTTTAATACCAATGACCAGCAAGGTGAGATTGATATTGATAAATTAAGTACTCCATTAGCCGTTACTAATAACGACGAAATGGATTGTGATAGTTGTGTAATTTAAGGAAAAGACAAATGAGTGTATTTAATATTAAGAAAACAGACCATACCAAATCATTGGCTTTTCTAGACACCAACGGAACACCAGCAATTCAGCGGTATGACGTACTAAAGTATCGTCAATTTGACAAACTAACGGACAAGCAGTTGGGATTCTTTTGGCGTCCGGAAGAAGTTGATGTGTTACGTGATGCAAAAGACTTTAAAGAACTAACAGACTTTGAAAAGCATATCTTTACTAGCAATTTAAAACGTCAGATTCTATTAGACTCAGTGCAAGGACGAAGTCCTAACCTAGCCTTTCTACCTCTCGCCACCATTCCTGAATTAGAAACATGGATTGAGACTTGGGCATTTAACGAAACCATTCATAGTCGTAGTTACACACATATTATTCGTAATGTCTATAGCGATCCAAGTGCTATATTTGATGAGTTAATGGATGTAGAAGAAATTCTTGCCTGTGCTCGAGATATTAGCAAGTACTACGATGATCTAATTGAATATGGTACATGGTATCGTATGCTTGGCGTAGGTACACATACAGTTAACGGTAAGAAGATTGAAGTTGACATGTATCAACTTAAAAAGAAGTTGTGGTTGGCATTAAATTCAGTAAACGCATTAGAAGGCATTCGCTTCTATGTTAGTTTTGCTTGCTCATGGGCATTTGCAGAATTAAAGAAAATGGAAGGTAATGCTAAAATTATTAAACTCATAGCCCGGGATGAAAATATCCACTTAGGATCCACGCAAACCCTACTCAAAATTTTGCCTACAGATGACCCAGACTATGCTTTACTAAAAATTGAAACCAAGCAAGAGTGCGAAACAATGTTTCTGGCAGCGGCCGCACAAGAAAAAGCCTGGGCCAAGTACCTGTTCAAAGATGGATCAATGATTGGACTTAATGAAGTATTGTTAAGTCAATATATTGATTGGTTAACCTGTAAACGTATGACAGCGGTCGGATTGGACTGCGGCATGAAACCAGGCTCAAGCAATCCTCTACCATGGACACAAAAATGGATAGCAGGATCAGATGTACAAGTAGCACCTCAAGAGACCGAAATAACCACTTATGTAATTGGTGGTACAAAACAAGACGTTGACAATAACACATTCAAAGGATTTAGTTTATGATCACAGTATACTCAAAGAACAACTGCCCTTTTTGCGTTCAAGCAAAGAGCCTATTACAACTAAAGGGTGTTGACTTCGAAGAAGTAAAAATAGATGAAAGCACAGAAGCACGTGAGTTTATTGTAGGAGAAGGACATAGAACTGTTCCGCAGATCTATCAAGATGGTAAATTATTAGTAGAGGGTGGATTCCAAGGCTTGAAGAAACAGTCTGATGAATTCTTCCAGGCTTTGCAATAATATCAATTAAGGAAAATTATGTTAATTCAAAAAGGTTACCAAGCAGGTGACGTTGTAGTCTTCAAGACTGTTACAGGCGACGAAATTGTTGCTAAAATTGTAGAAACACTAAGCGACGGATTTTTAGTAAATCGTCCTTGTACTGTTATTCCTAGCCCGCAAGGTTTAGGACTCATGCAAAGCATGATTTCTGCGGATATAAATACTAATGTAACGCTGAAATCTGAGCATATTATTATGCATGGTCCTGTAATACAAGATATTGAAAATCACTATATCCGTACTACAACAGGTATTCAGCCAGCCAAGAGTGGAATAATTACTTAAAATGCCAGGCCCAAATTTAGTAGCAACAGTTGCCGCAAGCACTGACATAACCCCAGGAACAGGAGTAGAAGGCGCATGTGCGTTGCTACCAGCTGGCCCGGGATATGTTATGGCCACTGCCGCAACAGTTGTTTGTGAAATGTTGCCAGTTGCCAAAATGGGAGACCCTGTAAGCCCGCACGGTAATTTCACTAACCCTAAGTTGCCAGGATTTAATCCTTTATGTGGTGCGGCATTCATAGCCGAAGGTGCTCCTACAATACTTGTTAATGGTCGACCAATGGCAGTAGTAGGACCATTAGGTAGTTTATGTACATGTGGCCATTGGCTACAAGTACCTCGTACTACACGTACACTCACTAAAGGTATATAATGGCATCAGCCGCAACACTAAATGCCACAGCTACTATTGTCAATGGACATGGACTTGCCGCTAGCCCAGAGCTAACATCTGCAATAGCTGTTTATCAAAATCACACGCCACTAACTCTATTGGCCAATGTATACACTAACGCACAAACCGACGGCAACGTGGCCAACGTCATTGTTCCATTATTAAACAATATAAGTAGTGCATCAGTTGGGCATTTTTTATTAAACATATATCCTTCTAACATCGCACCTGCTTGTAGTTCTAGCGTATCTTATTATGCCAGTGGCGGATTAGCAAATGTAACTGGAACTATACAAAGCCAGGCAAATTATCCTTTTAGAAACGGACTTGCTGGATTTGCTAGTGGATTTAGTTTATGTTACGGAAGTGCAAGCGGATCATTGGATACCGTTGGCTCATTGAGTATGTTGTCCGGAAAAACCTACAGTGATTGCGGAGTTGGATATACCGGGATCACTGATTTATTAACCGGCGGTGTTGGTAGCGAAGCTAATTTGCTTGGCTCAATAGTTGCTGGGTGGGGCACAATGTATGACGCAACCAATATTAATTTAATTGCAGATCCATATGTGTTTGGTCAAAACTTATTAAATCAAGGACTTGGTAGTTACGGTAATTTAAAAAGTAAACTAGAAGCTACTGGATTAAACACAGCCGATATTACACAGTCATCATTGATTGGTACTATTAGTTACCCCGGCGACAGTGACCTAACCCATTCATCGTTTATTGGTCAAATTACATTGACCACAGTAGATAATATTACAGAAACTACAACAGCTACAGGAAATAATCCTGAAGTAATTAAAGCAATTTATGCAACTATTACAGGTAGCGACTTAGCCGCAATCGTGTCAGCTACAGGATTTAGTAATAAAAATAATAGTTTAGTAACACTAGCAGATTACATTAATTTTAATAAAGTAGTTGGCTCAACTAATGTTGTTGAATTAGCAAAATATGATGTTGCTACATTTGCTGATTTTAGCAGTTACTTAAATAGTCGACTTAGCAAACAACCACAAACTTTTAATAGTTGGAAAAGCATATCAGATTATTTACAGTCAGTATCAGTGCCAACATTATCGCACACACCCACAACAGCAAACACACCTGTATTAAATCCAGGAACCGCTAGCACATTACTTGCACAAGTCGGTACTGGCAGCGGTCCGTTTGGTAATCCGGTTATGTCGGATTATTTAGGCGCAGTTGCTGGCTTGCCGTACGCCAACAGCCTTACTACCATTAACACAAATTACAATTTATTTGCTGGCACAATTACACCGGCAATGCAGGCGTTAGACAAATCAGTAACCGATACATACCGTGATTATTGGGCATCCGGGACAGCCGGGACAGACCCTGACACAGGAGCACCAACATTTACGTATGGCAACGTAACTACTTCATATATAATTGCAAACGTTGGTAAGGTAACGTCTGCATTAAATTCGTTGACAGCCAATGCGGCATTTATAAATTCTCAAACGGCATATTATACAATGCTTAATAGTATAACTTCTGAAGTTGGAAATTTATCCAGAGCCAGTATTAAATTTACCAGTGGCGGCACCACTATGTTGATGTCGTTTGGTTCAGGAATTGGACAGTGGGGAGGTCCAGATTTGTCAGGTCTTGGAGCAAATCAAATTATTGGTAAGCTGATTACCAATGATGCTTACGGAGATACTATCCGTGCAGTCATTGCCGAAGCAACAAATAGTCAATCTACTTCAACAAATGACCCTAATCCAAGACAAGCCTTATCACAGGCAAACACCCAAGGTATACCATTAACTACATACTTATCACAGAATAAGTAGGGTTATATTAGTGGTTTTTTGTTCAGAAACGCTACTTACCTTGACTTTCGCTGACTTATATAGTATTATAATGACATAGATATGGCCGTAAATATCTAACACCTTGAAAAAGGTGTAACTCTATAGGAGGACGAAGTATGAAAAAGATAATTTCAATTATCGTATCAATAATCGCCCTGACCGTAATGGCACCCGGTCATGCAGAAGAAGTACAGGTAACGCAAGCATCACAGAATTTTTTTGATACTGTTACATCACAAGCGAAAGACCGCTTGGACACATTGGTAGACGTTATTATGAGACCCATAGTAGACATTACCATATCAAGCAAGGACATAGATTGTCTTGCAAAGAATATCTATTACGAAGCTGGCGGTGAGCCAGAAGAAGGCAAAGTGGCAGTAGCCATGGTAACCATTAACCGTGTTCGCGATGGCCGGTTTGGGAAATCAATTTGCTCAGTAGTAGAACAACGCACAGTCATGGTTCGTGAACGTGCTGTTAAACGAGTAGAAGTAGTTAGTACAGGCTGGTTTGGTAAACCTGAACCACGTACAGTGACTGAAATCAAAATGGACCAAGTTCCAGTTTGTCAGTTTAGTTGGAAGTGTATGTTTGTACGTGTCCCAAAGTCAACAGATCAGCGATGGGAAGAAAGTCAGCGAGTGGCCTCCCAGTTACTCAAAGGCAATTATGCACCCTGGCAAGCCAAGTACAGCGATGCATTATATTTCCATAATACTTCTGTTCGTCCAGTTTGGTCTAAAACCAAACAGTATGTGGCTCGTATAGGCGGGCATCTGTTTTATTCGGAAACAAATAAAAGTTAATGTTTTTTCAAGTTTTTGAGCGTATGAAAAGTCTTGCCGCTAAACACGGTGGCAAGACTTTTACTCCCAAGCAATTCACACACCTACTGCGTATGCAATTTCGTGACCCACAGTTACGATTTACCACGGGACGAGATGATATGGTAGTTAGCAAAAATTTCCACATCCAAGGTCTATACAATCCCGGCGATGACGAGGACGGCAAACCCTGTATCACTATCAGCCTGATGTTCAGTCCAAGATGCCGTCGAGTATCATTAAATGACTACAACTGGAACGAAATGAGCTTCCATATTGCAGATACTGTTACGCACGAATACCTGCATCAGTATTATTGTCGCCAACGTGGATTTGAATTTGGTCGAGGATATCGAACAGATAAACTTTTACAATACAGCGACACCATGAAAGATTACTTGGGGTGCGAGGACGAAATACTTGCTTACTCGTTTAACATAGCCAGCGAAATGGTAGTTTATAAACGTCATATGGTCTTAACAAAAGTATACAGAATGTATCGCCGTTATTTTAGGCAAGATCGTAAAGTTATGCTACAATTAGAAAAACAAACGAATAAGTATATTAAACGACTGGAGCTATCATGAGTAAATTATCCGAAGAATTAGCAGTTGAAGATGGCGTGTACGATGATCAAGATATTGGTGACGAGGACTACGGTTTTATCCTAGGACCCGATGGAGAATTAAAGTCGTTATTTTTACCCGATGTATTGCCGTTCAAGCAACCTAAAAATGTTTACAAAATTTTAAAGTTGTTTGGCATTCGCGATCCCATTCAATTTGACAGCGACACACTACACTAGTTGACTCAAAATTCGTAATATTGTATAATTACTATATTATGAAGAATAAACAACAAACCCCACGCAAAACCCGTGCCCATATGGTGTTGTTTTTTCACGACACTCCATTCAAGCCAAAACGTGTTGAGCTCAAAACTCGCTATCAGCGTCAGCCCAAGCACAAAAAGAGTGCAGATCCAGGTTGACCCTAAAATCCATTAAATGTATACTGTATGTATTGTAAATTTTTGGAGATTGTATGGCTTACACCGTTTTCCAGCACGATCCTAAGTGGGAACCACGCAAAGGCCTAGAAGGCCCGTATCATTATCCCAATGGTCAAGTCCTGTACTATGATCCCAAAGAAGGACAGTACTACGACCCTACTACTGACTTTTATGTCAGCAACGAAGATGTTGCAGAATTACAACAAACTATTTTTGACGCTATTGCCAGGGACTACCGCGATCCTTGGAAGTTTGTCACTGTCTAATTTTGGTTGACCCAAAAATCCATTAAATGTATAATACTTGTATAGAAACTAAAAAGGAGCTGAAATTGAACATTAGTACACTAGAACAGTATGTAGAGCAAAAAAACAGTTGGGGCAAGATCTTTGATAAGAAGCCTTTGAGTTTGCTTAATGCCAAAGATCGTCAGGCTATTGCTAACAGCATTGACTCTGACATGAGTCCCGAAAATTTAACTTGTGATGGTGAACTGCCACGTGCAGAAGTTAGCCGTCGTATCAAGTTCCTGAGCCGTTGTGCTGAAGAATTGCTCAGCATTGATTCAACTGTAACCTTTTACGAAATGGGAGTTTAACATGGCGTTAATTACTTTTGCCGGTTTCAGCCGAGTCAACGGTGTTTTAAAATTTCGTACAGCCTGCGACTCTAAGCGTATTGCTCAATTGATTAAATTAGGCGACACAGAAGTCGACATAGACAAACTGCCGTTGCCAATGGACAAAAATGAAGCGGTCAAGTATGTACTTACTAACATTGGCCGGTTTCAGGTCAACGCAACAGAAGCAGAAGCATTACTTTCTACTTTAGTTAAAGACGAAAACCCTTTTGCTAAACCGGTGGCAGTTAAAAAGTCAAAGACAGTTATAGCAAAAAATGTTAAAATTAAGACTGCACCTGTAGTCGTTGACGATGAGCCAATGAGTGCTAAACAGGCGGCACGGATTCGTGCAGAATTTATGAAGAAGTTGAAAATTGCTTACGAGGCCAACTGATATGCGTGGAACTGATCTAATGTTTTCTTATAACGATTATCAATATCGTACTTGGGAAGACCGTGAAGAAGATAACTGTAAAATTTTTCATGAGTGTTACAAAGACGGTGTACGGATTGTTATGCCGAGTGATTTTTACAATCATAGTCCTTATAGTTATATGGATCGTGCCGAGTTTGCCCGCCATATTCAAACTGTAGAAGTATTTGTACAAGGCTAGCATGTACTACGGTCGAATGCTTTTTATTCTTGCATTTGTGTATTTTGGTGCTCATGTAGTCATTGGATATCTTAATTGTTCTTCTGGGTTTTGTCCCGGCGATAATGAAAATGATTATGTGTACGAATACACTGATGCAAGTGGTAAGAAATTTATTGTAGAAGATGGTGCAACCGTCCCTAAGGAACAATACGATGGAAAGAAATAAATGACAATTCAAATCGAAGGTTTTACTAAAAAGCAATCCATGTTGGCTGATATAATTTGGTCGTGTGACACACAAGATCAAGTTACAAATCTGATTGCATCATTGCCTAAGCGGGATCGAATTGAAGCTCAGATTGTACTAGAAATGATTGTTACTGCTACATTTGATCAATCATTGGATACTGATTTGGCTAATGAAGTACTTGCACGATTTCGACTTTAATACTATAATTAAATATGATTAAACGAATAGGCTTCTGTTGTAAATGGCTCAATGACCCTAGTGAGTGCGGCGGCATGAAGGTCAATGCTGTGGATCGAGACTTAAACGGACGTAGCACCACCATGCGTTGGTTGCGTGAACATCCTGCTGAAGCTGAACAACGACAGTGGGATATTATGAATCATAATGCTTCTGCCGCTGTGCGAATGATCGAGCGTGTGGCCACACTTCCGCCAGAGCGTAGAATGGTACGACTTGGTAGCGAAATGCTACAAGGTTACACTGAACCCAGCTGGAAAGCCTGGTGGCAAGATAGAGCAATACAGGACCATCTTGAACGTATCTTTGCTCCAATCGGCGAAACTGCTAGACGCCTTGACGTTAGGCTCAGCTTCCATCCTGGACAGTTTTGCGTACTAGCAAGCGAATCCAAAGAAATTGTAAATAGAAGTATAGAGGAGTTTGAATATCATGCTGACATGGCCAGGTGGATGGGTTACGGACAAACCTTTCAGGACTTCAAGATCAATGTCCACATTTCAGGTAAACGCGGTCCAGCCGGTATTCGCTCTGCCCTCCGACGGCTTTCTCCCGAAGCAAGAAATTGTATTACCATCGAAAACGACGAAATGTCCTGGGGAGTCGACGCCAGCCTTGAACTTGCACAGGACTGTGCATTGGTTCTTGACATACACCACCACTGGATACGCACGGGTGAATATATACAACCTACCGACGATCGAGTTAAAGGCGTAATTGAATCGTGGCGTGGTGTTCGCCCGGCCATGCATTATAGTGTCAGTAGAGAAGATGTACTAGTTGATCATGCGTTAAATGTTGCCCCAGACCATGCGTTACTATTAGAAAGTGGATACAAGAAACAAAAAATGCGAGCCCACAGTGATTTTTATTGGAATCAACCGGTAACTGACTGGGCCTTGACTTTTTGGAATCAATTTGACATACAATGCGAATCAAAAGGCAAAAATCTAGCCAGTGAGCAGGTTTACACCCGTGCAAAACAGCTAGGTTTATAAATACTGTTGTTACCGAAAGGTACTGTGTAATACCCCCAAGCCCGCTTTCTGCGGGCTTTCTTGTTTATAGATAAATACTCAATAACAAGGTTAATAAATATGAGTATTTTTGCTAACGTCTACACAGGTGCCACAGCTAATGATGGAACGGGCGATGCATTACGTGTGGCATTTCAGAAGATTGATAGAAATTTTGCTAATTTAGCGGCTGTTAATAGTTCTGCCAACGTAATTGTATATGCATCTGGTAACGCCAATGTGTTTGCAACATATAATCCCGGTGTAAGCTCGGTTGCTGGCAGATATGGCAATATTGTTCTAAGTGTCAACGACGTAGTTGGTGCGGCCAGTTTAGGTACATTAAACAATTCAATGGTAGCATCCAATGTTTATGCTACCAGTGTTATCAATACATTTACAGCCAATGCGGCCAATGTAATTTACAATCAAGTTGCCGCAAATTTATCAAGTACAATCGCTAATACAGCATCAACTCTTGCAAATGCTTCTTTGGCTCCAATGACAGGATTCCAGGCAAATGTAACAGCCGCAAATTTACGTATACAAATCATTGATGCTAATCTAGGATCAGTTACAACTACTGTAGCCGCTATTCTAAATACAGATATTCTACAATCTGCCAACCTTGGTACAGCAACAAATAATATTACAACTTTGTTTGCCAATGCGGCGACCCAGTCAACTGCAATCAGCACAATCAATGCAAACGTGTCCGCCGCAAATGTTGTGGTTAGATCTTTTGATGCCAATGTTGGTACGTTAAATGTTGTTGTTGCTAGTTTACTTTCCAATGCCGCAACACAAGCTGGCACTTTAAATTCACATGATGCTAACCTGGGTGTTGCTACTGCAAGCATCATAACGCTACAAGGCAATGCTAGAACTCAAGAAACAGAAATACTAACATTAGGCAATCAGATCACTGCGGCCAATGCATCAATTGTTGCGGCCAATGCCGCGATTGTGACAGCCAACACAGCAATGAAAGGCTACGTTGATGCAGTCTCAACAGCATGGACTGCCAATGCCGCTACTCAGGCATCTGCGCTATCTACATTGACTGCCAATGCTGTTACACAAGATTCTACTTTGACTACATTGACTGCCAATGCCGGGACGCAAGCATCTTCAATTAATACTCTTAATAATTCTGTTGCTAACCTAAACACCAGCGTTGGCGGCGTATTAAATACCATTGCTAATATCAATGCCAACCTTGGCACAGCAACTACAAATATTACTGGGTTACAAAATACCACGTCGGTTCACGACACACAGATTTATAATCTTAATGCTAATGTAACAGCCGCCAATGCACGTATTAGAGCAATTGATGCCAACCTTGGTGTGGTATATTCTGCGGTTGGTTCGGTTACTTCTCAAATTGCATCAACTAATTCTAATGTTTCTACTACCAACGCCACACTTGTTGCTAACGTAGCTACCTTAACTGCCAATGCAGGCACACAATCAGGACAAATAACAACAACAAATGCAAATGTTGCTGCCGCAAATGTAGCTATCCAGATGACTAATTATTCACTGAGTGTATTTGCGGCCAGTACTAATTCTAACATTGGTAACCTATGGGCCAATGCCGGTAGTCAACAAACAACAATTAGTAGTGTTTACTCTCAGGCCAATGCTACCGCTATATCATTGACCACATTGAATAACAGCTTCCTTGATTTGATTGGTACTGGCTATGCAGGTACCATGACAGTCACTGGAAACGTCAAAGGCAGTAGCGTAATTGCTAGTAATTTTTATTATGCCAACGGTGCTCCGTTCCTTGGCGGATATGGTAACACACAAGCTGCCGCTTACCTTCGAACTAATACTGGTAACGTAAATGCTGGATATTTTAAAGGCAATGGATACTTCTTAACTGATGTAACAGGAGCTGGCACCTATAGTAATGCTAACGTATCGGCTTTCCTAACAACATACTCAGTGCAAGGAGTTGGAAATATTACTGCCAATGGCATAACCATTAACAGTTATATCAATAACATTACTCCTGTTATTACTATGTATAACAATGGTGATTTAACAGCATCTAATATTGCAGTTGGTAATATCACTATTGCTAATAATATTATTTTTGCCGGAAACGTAACCGGTAATGCTGTTGGTACAACTGCAAGATACTCTAATTATTATTTTGCCAATGGTATAAACATTCTAAGTACTGTTGGCGCAGGTGCTTATGGCAACGTTAACGTAGCCGCATACTTGCCAACATACTCGGGTAATTTAAGCGGCATTAATTCGTTTAGTGCGGCATCTGGATCATTTGCTAACTTAAATGTGACCAATCAGATCAGTGGTAATTTATTTGGTACAGTACAAGGCAACGTAAGTGGTACTAATGGTTCGTTTACCAATATTAACACAACCATTGCTGTGGTAAATGCCAATGTTACCGCAGCCAATGTTGCAATAGGTTTGCTACAGTCACAGCAGTTTGGTAATGCAAACGTATCGATATTCCATGGCAATTTAAATCCGGGCAATATCAATGCCGGCACTGGCAGTATTGTAGGCGGTAATCTTACTGTTGCCAGCGCCCTGATCGGTGGCAATATCACCACTGGAAACATTACTGTAACTGGCAACACAAGTGTTACAGGTAACATCACCACATCAAGTAGTTTCTTTGGTGATGGTTCTAACCTGTCCAATGTGGCAATAAAGTATACAGGTTCTTGGTCAGTGCCTACAGGCAACAGCACACAAAGTTTCACTGTGACTCCTAGCAACACCTACTACATGTGGGTGGATTGCAATATCCCCAATGGTATTTTGACTTGGACCGCCACTGCCACAGTGACCAACACTAACGTACCTGTGGTAGGCGCTCAGTATGCCTGGGTCTATACTGGTGGTGGAACGCCCATTGACTTTACCAGCATACCCAATCAGTTTACAGGCACAGCAAATACCATTGTGCGATCCAGTGTGGCTCCCAGTGCAACCACCAATAGATTTGACTTTGGCATCAACAACACCAGCGGCAATGTTCAAATCGTGCGTTACGGTTGGGCTAGAATAAGTTAATTTTTAACGGTAAATAATATTATGTCACAAAACGGAATTTCGCACTTGGCAACTAAACAGGCACGTCAAACTGCCAAACTGGCTCTGGCACAGACCAAACGTGCCGCTGCCGGTACCACGGGTTATAGAGCACTACATACCTTGGACACCACGGAACTGCCCACGGTGTATTCTGGAAATGTGGTAGTGGACAACCCCAACGCCGGCGGTTTAGTAACAGGTCGCCCGTGGAGTTAAACCAATTCTGTTGACACGCACCATTTATCTGTGTATACTATAGGACTAAAACCTATAAATACATACTATGATACTTGCTTGGCTACTACTCTTAACTGGATTAACCATATCCTCGGTTGCTATCTACTATAGTGTAGTAGGTCTCACAGCAATCTTCTCAGCCGCAGCCATTCCAATTATGATTATGGGCGTAAGCCTAGAAGTGGCCAAACTGGTTTGTGCTACTTGGATCAAACAGTATTGGACACAGGTTCCACGCTTAATGAAGACCTATATGGTCACAGCCGTAGTGCTGTTGATGCTGATCACAAGTATGGGTATTTTTGGATTCCTATCAAAAGCACACAACGACCAAAACCTAGTGTCGGGCGATGTACAAAGTAAAATAGCAATATATGATGAAAAGATTAAAACAGCCCGCGACAACATCGAAGCCAACCGCAAGGCGCTTCGACAAATGGATGAAGCTGTGGACCAGGTTATGGGCAGGTCAACTGATGAAAAGGGTGCTGACAAAGCAGTCGCCATCCGTAGGTCACAGGCCAAGGATCGTCAGGCACTCGGCCGGGATATTGAAGCCAACCAGAGAATTATTAGTACTCTCAATGACGAAGCCGCACCAATACGAGCAGAGGTTCGCAAGGTTGAAGCAGAAGTAGGCCCAATCAAATACATAGCGGCATTCTTATACGGTGTTACACCCGATGCTGGTATGTTAGAGAAGGCAGTAACTTGGATCATTATTACCATTGTTGTTGTATTTGATCCATTGGCAGTTATTATGTTGCTAGCCGCACAAATGACCTTTGCATGGCGACGTGGTGAAGAAACAGATGCAGAAGCTCACACGAGAATTGAAAGTGAACTAGCTGAAACTATGAATGATCTTGGCATAGTAAACACCCCAGTAGAAGAACCAAAAACAAAAATAGATTTTGAAGGTGTGCGTATGCCCAATGGAGAGTGGGTGCAAACTGGTCCCGCATTTGAAGTACCAGCTGGAACTCCCGGGTACAAAGCCGATGATGGCGCATTAACTGATAACCAAATTGATCAAATTAATGCTATGCTGGCCGACCATGCAGAAACTGTTGAATCTATTGTTGTTGATGAGCAACCAGAGTCTAAGACTGTGGATGAAATCGTTGACGAAATTATAGAAAAACTTCCTCCTGAAGAAGCAGTTGTGCCTGAATCCCCGAATACAAGAACTTCAGAAGCCGCCCCAGGCACAAATCGCGGAGTGATGTACAGTCAACCGATCGTAGCAGATAACTCACCGACTTTAGGCAAAGCATCAAACAGCGACTTCGGTAACGAATACCCTGCAAACCCAGAAAAAGGTGATGTGTATTTGCGTACAGATTACTTGCCAAATCGATTGTTCAAGTATAACGGATTTAAATGGATAGAGGTTGACAAATCGTCTACAGACGTGTATGCTTATGAAGAAGCGTATATTCGACACTTGATTGAAGAAATAGAAGCTGGACGTTACGATCCGGATGCTTTAACAGAAGTAGAACGTGACCAGATTGCTAACTATTTAAAGAAAAATGCATAGTAACTTTATAACACCACCAGATTACATAGAAACAGTATTAATTCTTAATGCTCCGCAAGAGCAAATAAAAGTGTTAGCTACTATGATACAACAAAGAGAACAATGTTATAACGTGTATTTTTATAATGATTTAATGAATCAAACAGAATGGCGTGATCGTATTAGACAAAAAGCAGATACAATTTTAGACGCAAATTTAACCAACCCCGAAGAATACTTCAATAAATAAACAACTATGGCATATAAACCAAACGGCGGTCCAATCGTTTGTAGAGGAAATACAGTTACCTTACGTGAAGGCGAACCTGTAGAAAAAGCTCTACGTAAATTTAAAAAGAAAGTATTAGAGTCCGGCCTACTTCGCGAACTCAAAGAACGCGAAACTTACGAAAAACCTACTACAGCACGTAAGAAAGCTAAAGCGGCGGCCAAGAATCGTTGGCGCAAAAAGTTAGCTTCAGAATCTTTGCCCAAAAAACTTTACTGATTTACATTTTTCGTGTATAAATATATTTGTAGTGCCGATAGTCGGGCTACAACTTATAGTCATATTTTGCTTAATAAAGGAGATATAAAATGACACAATTACAAATCCACACCCTTGATTTACCTACATTTGTTAACCAAATCCATCGCCAAACCATTGGCTTTGATAATTTGTTTGACCAGTTAAATCGCACTTTTGCCAATAGTAAAACTGATGGCAACTATCCCCCACACAACGTAGTTAAATTAGATGACACTCACTATGTTATTGAAGTAGCCGTTGCGGGGTTCGCTGAGAACGAAATTGACGTTGAACTAAAAGAAAACGTGTTGACCGTTAAAGGCGAACAAGAAAAAACAGATAAAGAAATTGAGTACCTACACAAAGGTATCAGTGCTCGTAACTTTGTCCGTACATTTCCATTAGCTGAGCACATCGAAGTTCGTGGTGCTACTGTTAAAAACGGTATACTTGCTATAGCATTAGAGCAAGTGGTTCCTGAAGAACAAAAGGCTAAAAAAGTACAAATAACATTTGCAAAATAAGCGATAGTTATGTATAATAAGGGGAAGTAATAACACTTCCCCTTTATCATGAGCGAAAAATTAATGTCCAGAACAAAAACAAAAACTGATGCAGTAGTACGCAATCGTATTGACCCAAAACTCAATATTCCTGAGCCACCACAATTTCGTGTTATCTATATCAACGATGAGCAAACTACACAAGAATTTGTTGTAGAAACACTCAAAATTATTTTTAATTACGATCAAGGCGCTGCCGAAGCCCTGACTACGCGAGTACACGAAGAAGGGTCAGCAGTGGTAGCAGTACTGCCTTATGAACTGGCTGAACAAAAAGGCATTGAGGTTACACTACTTGCACGTAACAATGGTTTTCCATTGCAGGTGAAAATAGAAATGGACGTATGATATTCAACCACATTCGTAAACTCAAAGATGATGGCAAGAAGATTGGCATTACCTTTAGTACTTTTGATATGCTACATGCAGGCCATATTGCCATGCTGGCCGAAGCTAAAAATCATTGCGATTATCTAATTTGTGGCTTACAAACAGATCCCACTATTGATCGCCCAGACACCAAGAATCATCCTGTGCAGAGCATTGTGGAACGACAAATCCAATTGGCCGCTTGTCGTTATGTAGACGAAGTAGTAGTTTATCAAACAGAACAAGACTTAGTTGACTTGCTACTAATCCTTCCCCTAGATGTACGTGTGCTCGGCGTTGAATATCAAGATAAAGAGTATACTGGCAAACACGAAGGTCTACGTCGAGGCATACAACCGATATTTAACGGTCGTGATCACAGCTTCAGTAGTTCGGGATTACGCAGTCGCGTAGTAGAAGCCGAAGCAATAAAAAATACTTAAAATAAAATAAGGAAAAAAATGTTTAAAAAAATCTTAATGACAATTACCATTGCCTGTTTCTCAATGTCTACATTGGCCGCTTGGCAACCCAATAGGCCAATTGAAATCACTGTGGGCTACCCAGCAGGCGGTGCCAGTGATGCGTTTGGTAGGTTAGTTGCTAAAATCTTTACGGACCATGGATGGAATAGTATAGTTGTTAATCGTCCTGGTGCTAGTAGTACAATTGGCGCTAACCATGTAGCACAACAAAAACCCGATGGTCACAATGTATTCATTGGTGGCCTAGGTTTCCTTGATGCTAACCTGGCAGCAGGAGATTCTAGTTTGGGTATTAACTATAATGAAAATAGTTTTACTGATATTATTACATTTGCCTATGGTAGCTTGACTTTAATTGTAGGCAAAGATGTACCTGTTAATAACTACGAAGAATTTAAACAGTATGTTAGAAAAAATCCTACTAAGTTTAATCTAGGTTATTGGAATCAATATGCCGCTAATATTTTCTACAAGTGGGCAGAACTTGAAAAGTTGCCCAGGCCTGAAATTATAATTTATAAAGGTACAGCTCCAATGATGCAAGATGTGTTTGCCAATCAGATTCCGTTTGTAATTGACACATGGACTTCGGCATATCCTTTATACGAAGCAGACCGCGTGAAAATTATTGCTGTGTTAGATCGTGAGGGATTGGCTTTTGTTAAAAAGACTGCGCCCAAGGGCAAAGATACTAGCCGACTGGTTAGCCTATCACAAAAACATCCAGAGCTTGATATTGTAATTTGGAACGGCCTAGTTGGGCCAGCTGGTATGCCAAAAGAGGTTGTTGACGAAATGAATGCCGTACTTAATTCCGCATTAAAAGATCCCAAGTATGCCGCAGACTTTGACTTTTTAAAAGTTCCTGTTAAAGGAGGAACACCAGAGTATCTAAAACAAACTCACGAAAATCTATTAAGTAAATTCCGTAAAATTAACGCGGATACTAAATGATACATCGAGATTTTCTAGATCCTGACTTTAGAAAAAATAGAGATCCACGACGTGGATTACCTTCAACTGATTCTCTTACTATTCGCAAACACGAAATACTATTGCCTAGATCTGTTGTTGAAGGCAAACGTGTATTAGACCTAGGTAGCTTCATTGGTGCTACCGGAGACTGGTGTTTAAAAAATGGTGCCAAGGAATATGTTGGAGTTGAAATCAGTGCTGAGTTTAACAATATAGCTAAACAGGCACTGACCAAATATCACTCGGGACAAAATTGGACTTGTATCAACCAGGGTTTTGATCAATTCTTTGCTGACAATACAGACAAGTTTGATATTGTATTTGCCTGGGGTGTAGTACATCATACATTCGACCATGTATGGTTCCTAAGGAATCTAGCTCTACGTGGAGACCATGTTATTGTTGCCGCCCGTCCGCCCAAGGTAATGTGGCGAGGACAGGCAGATTCTATTTCAGATGAATTTCTAAAACAATTAGAATACGATATCCCATACACTGAATACCACAATGGCGAAATGAGTTTAATGTATAAACCCGGTATTAGCATACAATGTACATCTGCTAATTCTAGTTTGGCCGCTGTAAAAACTATTATGGGACTAGAAGGTTTTGGTGCCGACCTAACAGCACACGAACAATTTAAACAACTACAGCCCAACGATTTTGGCATATTCAAAGATTTTGATCACCCGGGCATGTATGTAATTAATTTTTACCGAAACCAAATTAAGCAGTACAATACCTACGAAGAGTTTCATTACAACACTGAGTTATTTCAGAACCAAACTACTTCAATTTGGGGCAAATAGGATTGACACACAACTATTAATATAGTATAATGTTCATATGGACATAATGCTTGATTTAGAATCTTTAGGAACACGCCCAGATTGTGCAATCTTAACTTTGGGTGCTGTTAAATTTGATCCCTTTACTCCCGACGCATTTGGCGATAGTTTATATCTACGTATTGATGTAGATGAACAGCTAGCCCTGGGTCGAGAAGTACAAGAAGATACACTTGCTTGGTGGTCGACCCAAGCAGAAGACGTTCGTGAGGAAGCCCTAGGACTAGGTAACCGTGTTAGCCTAGAATCAATGTATCGTCAACTAAACAAGTTTTGTGTTGGTGTAGAAAACATCTGGTGCCAAGGTCCTGCGTTTGACATTGTTATACTAGAAAACATTTATCGCCAATTGGGTTGGCCTACGCCATGGCAGTACTGGCAAATACGTGATAGCCGTACCTTATTTGGTGTACATGGAGACCCACGTGAAAAGAACAAAGCTGGCTTACACAATGCCTTAGAAGATTGCGTTAGTCAGGCACAAGGTGTACAAGCAGTATACCACGCACTTAAATTAGAAAAGCGAACTTATGCGAATTCTAGATGATGTTAAACTAGATTTTAAAGATGTACTGTTTGTTCCTAAACGTAGTACATTGCGTTCACGTAGCGATGTAGATTTAAATCGCAATTATGTTTTTAAGCATAGCCAGCAAACATTTAGCGGTGTTCCTATCATGGCCAGTAACATGGATGGTGTTGGTACATTTGAAATGGCCAATGCGCTACAATCATTTCCGTTGTTTACTTGTTTGGTCAAAAGTTACGGATTGCCTGACTGGAATACCTATCAAGATTTTGATGAAAATTACACAGCAATCAGTACGGGCATTGGAGAAAATGATTGGACTAGATTACAATCAGTATTAATAGCACACAGTAGAATTAAATATATTTGTATTGATATAGCAAATGGATACAGCGAATACTTTGGAGACTTTGTTGCTCGAGTTCGCGCCAAGTACCCAGATAAAACTATTATTGCTGGTAATGTTGTTACAGCAGATATGACACAGGAGTTAATATTACGTGGAGCAGATATTGTCAAAGTTGGTATTGGTCCGGGAAGTGTTTGCACTACTCGAAAACAAACGGGTGTGGGCTATCCTCAGCTTAGTGCTATTATTGAGTGTAGTGATGCCGCTCATGGTTTGGGTGGGCATATTATTGCTGACGGCGGATGCACAAACCCTGGAGACGTCGCTAAGGCTTTCGGCGGAGGCGCTGACTTTGTAATGCTCGGAGGCATGCTTGCCGGACACAATGAGGGTGGCGGCGAAGTTAAAGATGGACTAGTTACATTTTACGGAATGAGTTCGGACACAGCTATGGAAAAACATAGTGGCGGTGTAGCACAATATCGTAGTAGCGAAGGCAAGACAGTTTCAGTTCCATATCGTGGCGCAGTAGAAAATACTGTACTAGATATACTCGGTGGACTACGTAGTACCTGCACTTATGTCGGAGCATCTACTTTAAAACAACTAAGTAAATGTACAACCTTTGCTCGTGTAACACAGCAGTTGAATACAGTATATGGAAATTCATAATGCAAATAGTTTGGGATCCAGAAGTAATAGAACAATTACGTAAAAGTCAAACGGTGTTGGAACTTGAAACATTTCAAGTTGAAGATCGAACATTGACAGCATATTGTGTTGTGCCAGCTGAAAAAATCTTTAGTGAAATGGCACAGTTAAACAACTATATTGATTTACACAAAGGCTTTATAGTAGCACTTAATAAAAAAAACTATAAGCTCTGTGAAGATATTGCAGAGCATCTAAAGGGCAAATTCGGTGGAGAGCTAGATAGTTTTTACAATGAGATATTAAGGAGGATTGCCAGTGCCAAATGAATCTTGGAAATTTGATAAGTCTATAGCTGGCGTATTTGTTGACCATGCACGTAAGCACATACCAAACTACGAAACTGTAATTCAAAAAGCAATTAATTTAACTAATCTCAAATTAAAAAAAACAGATAAAATCCTAGACTTTGGGTGTGCTACTGGCCGCACCTTAGAACTGTTTAAATTAGCCGGGTACGATAACTTATACGGAATAGATAATAGTCAGGCCATGTTGGATCAATGCAACATACACGCAGATTATCTATGCTTGGACACAGTACCAGAGTCGTATAAAGATTTTAATTTAATATTGTCTAATTGGACGTTACATTTTTCTGATACTGACGTTAAAGTATCTATACTAAAAAATATCTATAGCGCACTGGTTGTTGATGGATATTTTGTTGTATCAGAAAAAGTAACAGAAGACCCTGAACTTATAGATCTTTACTACGAGTGGAAATTCTTCCAAGGTGTGTCTAGAGAAGAAATAGAACTTAAAAAGAAACAATTAGTTGGCGTAATGAAACCTGAATCTCATGAGTGGTGGCTTAAAACGTTAACATTGTTGGGATTTAGAAAAATTGCTGTTATTGATGCTGACTGGTGTTTTACTACATTCATGTGTATAAAATGATCAAACCTAATTCATCACACGGCTATTATACTGTCGGCGACCAAATTTATCTAAACAAACCTGAGGCACTATACCAAGCGTCTATGCGGAAGCAAACTGTCGAATGGCATTTTCATGATGATGTATTTGGCGCAATAGATTGGACGGTACGTCCGGCAGGTACTATTAGGGAATTATATAAACAACGTGCCCAACAACTGAGAGACAATTACGATTATATCATTGTAAACTTCAGTGGTGGGTCAGATTCGTGGACAGTACTTAATTCATTCCTGGCCAACGGAATACAGGTCGACGAAGTATATACCCGTTGGGGTAGAGCTGAGAGAAACTATAGGGCAGCCAATCCCACTGACTTTGATGCTGGAAACTTGGGTAGTGAGTACGAATATGCTGTGGTCCCGGTATTAGAATATATTGAAAAAAACTACCCAAAGATAAACATAGTGGTCAATGATTATTCAGAATGTTTACAGGGCGAGTTAACTGAAAAAATGTTTTTTCAATCTAATCAGTATCAGGCAATGCCTAGCTTTTTTAGATTTAATCAAAAATCCACGTACGAACTAGAACAAGAACGTAAACATAAACGAATTGCTGTAGTACACGGATACGATAAAATTCGCTGTACAAGCAAAGATGGTAATTTGTATTCGTACTTTACAGATACTATTGGCGGAACCAATGACGATCCTAGTAGGCAGTTTGAATTATTTTACTGGACACCAGATTTTCCTAGTATTCCTGTATTACAGTCGCATTGTATTAAAGATTTTTTTAAAGAACGCCCTGAATTTATCAAGTCATTGATGTCTAAGTATTACCCGCCAAGCAACGAAGAATATTATAAGTTAGTGCATAGAGAAGTATGTTATCCTGATTACGATCCCACTACTTTTCAAGTTGGAAAATCACGGGGATCCATATTATGGAAAAGTGATTCGTGGATCATGAGTTACAGTCCCGATTATTATAAGTCTTGGCGATGGGCCACCGGACAATTTACAAAATCAATTGATGATCAATATCTTTCAAAACTTAGTGGAGTTACTGTAGGATTAAAACCCTATAGAAGCCCACTGTATCTTGTGTCAACGGGCGAGAACCTAACACCTTTTGCTGTTAGGGTTGACATGATTATCAAATAAGCCCACATCATTTGTTCTAGATCCTACGATAAATATACGTAGGAGCGAGGTCTCACGACTTTACTACCATTATAATTATAAAAGAGGTAGGATATGTGTATGATCAAAAAAACAATCATTATATGTTGTTTATCTTCAACAGCCGTATTCGCGGCGCCAATGGCTGACTACACATTTAAGAGCCCAAGTTTCAATGGATCGGGTTACAGTAGTCACGTGCTGACAATTGAGAACCAAGAGTTTACTAGAAGAAATCAGTTACAAAAAGATATACAAGCCGCATTAGATAAAGCCGCCTCTGATGCTAAAAATACAAATATTGCTAAGTTTATGAACAACTTAGAATCACGTATCTATGCTCAGATTAGTCAAAATTTAGCTACTGCTATGTTTGCTAATGGCGGGTCAACTAGCGGCACATTAAACTTTGAAGGTAATACAATCTTTTGGACTAAGGATAGTTCAAATGTTTATTTGACTGTTACTGATAGTGTTGGCAATCAGACTACAATTACAGTTCCGTTAGGGAGTTTCCAATTCCAATGAAAAAGTTATTATTGGCTCTGTTAATTGGTTCAATGTTAAGTGGCTGTGCTGTTATACAAAGCAGTGGCCTAAGTGAAACTGATCCAACGTTGACTACACAGCGGGCAGGCATTAAAAAAGAATTTGATACTATACCGGGTCCAGCAACTGGTAAGCAGTTAAGTGTAGCAGTTTATAGTTTTGCTGATAAGACAGGACAACGTAGACCGCAAGCTAACGTGGCTAGTTTATCAACAGCAGTTACGCAAGGTGCTGAAACATTTTTAATTCAAGCACTTCAAGGAGTTGGCCAAGGACAATGGTTTGATGTGGTAGAACGTGTAGGTATTGATAACCTGGTTAAGGAACGTACCATTATTAAACAAATGCGTGAAGCATACGAAGGCAAAGATGCCAAACCTTTAATGCCGATGCAGTTTGCAGGTATGATCATCGAAGGTGGTATTATTGGATACGACACCACAACTACTAGCGGTGGCGCTGGTATGAGAATTTTTGGTATTGGTAAACAGACACAATGGTCAACTGATACAGTAACAGTTAGTCTTAGAATGGTTAGTGTAAACACAGGCAAAGTGTTGTCTACGGTAACAGTACAAAAGACTATTTTAAGTACCGCAGATAGTGCCACAGCGTTAAAGTTTTTTGATAACGCAACACAGGCATTTGAAGCAGAAGCTGGATTAACAATTAATGAACCTGGTACCTATGCGGTTAAGGCCGCGGTTGAGTTGGGTGTAGTAGAGTTAATTAAAGAAGGCGAACGCAAGGGTATCTGGGAATTTAAAAAACCAGTAATGGTAGTACAAGCCCCGACTATAACACAACCTGTTGTAGTGGTACCAAAAGTAGTAGAAGAAGTAAAAGTTGAGGAGAAGAAAGATGTCGTGGTTCAACCGCAAACCAAATCCGAAACCAAAACCGAAACCTTACCCAGTGCCACCGCAGTAGTAAAGGTTGAGGAAAAGAAAGCAGTTGAAGTAAGAAAACCAGAGACCAAAGTAGAGCAAAAACCTGTAGTAATCGATTTATTTGGTAAACGAGTACTTAAAGAAGATAGCTATTTGTATGCCGAAGAAAATGAAACAAGCACACGCAAGTGGCAATTCAAGAAAGGTACAGTAGTTGGTATCAAGCAAGTTGGTAGTGATGGTTGGATTCGAGCAGTAGATGTAGAAGGCCGTGGCGGTTGGATAAAGGCCAATTTAGTACAAGAAATAAAGTAGGTGTAAAATTTTTAACATGTAAATCTTTTAACATGTAAAATTTTTAACAGCGATAGTTAATCTTAACAAATTAATTATTAAATAGCTGTTATAGAAGTTGAATTAAACAGAAGAATTACCATTGGAGCAGTAGGGACCAAGGGACAAAAGAAATAAAATAAAGGTCATTGACCAAGGAGCAAATTGATGTACAGACTAATCGTTAGTAAACAATTACAAACAAAATGTCTGCAAAATTAATTTGAGAAGAGTATGAAAACAACAAGAAGTCTAGCTAAAATAACAATAGCAATGCTGACCCTTGTGATGAGTGTAGGTGTAGGCGCTGTGGATAACAGTATCTATATCGATCAAGCAGGCGACAATGCCGTAATCAATATAACACAAGATGGAACAGGCAATACTGTTAAAGGTATTGTTAATGGAGCACCAGGAGTTAAAGGGCAGGATGCCGCAACTCTTACTGGAAGTAATTCACAAATTAGTGTAAATCAAGTTGGAGCAGGTAATACGTTATCACTTGGCGTTAACGCCACTGTGGCTACCGGCGTATCTGCTAACATTAACTATAGTGTATCAGGAGGTAACAACAACACAGCATTAATTGATGTTAATGCTAGCGGACAGGGAACGGCATCAAACATTCAAATTGATGTTACACAAACAGGTGGTAGTGCTAATTTTAAAGCTGATGTACAAGGGTCGGGCAATACTATTAGTGTAACTACAGCAGGACAGGGCGATGATGTACAATCTAAGATCAGAGATAGTAATACAAGTACCAATGTTTCTTTAAGTACAGGCGGTCAAAATACCATTTACACAGATCAAGCAGGTGGATCTAACTCAATTGGCATCAATGCCGACGGTATTGCAAATTATTATAATATTCAGCAAAACGGTTCTGGTAATACATTTAGTCTAGGTGGTTATACTAGCGGCGATGCAAGTGTTGGTAACGACAATACGGTTAAGGTAGTACAAAATGGTAGTAACAACTCAGCAAACGTTGGATTAACTGGTAGCAGTAACTGGGTTGGTATTAATCAAGGTGCTGGCGGTGGCTCTACCAATGATGCTAACATAAAAGTTAGTGGTAACAGCAACATCGTTAATATTAGCCAAGGTGCTAGTGTGCCTTTATTAAACGCACCAGTAACATTGCCAGCTATTAGATAACATGATCAACCGACGTCATCTTGAAGTAATGTATCAACAGTGGATTCAGGGCGTAGAAGACTACGCCCACCACTGGATAGACTTTGTGGAAATGGCAGCAAGAGAACATTCAACAACCGCTGATCAAATAATGAAAGAATTACAGAAATGTGTATGGTTCAGAAAAGGAAATTAATATGGACGGACGTACTATGCGTACTCTTGCTGAGTACATCACTGAATTGCATCGCGGCAATCGGAACTATAACGGAACAATTGAACAACCCGGGTTCGATACAACGCTCAACAACGACGTTGATAGCGAACAAGGGGACCGGGATGGAGATGAACGACACAGTAAGGACAACACAGGGTAAAGTTGGAATTACATTTGCAGATGATACAAAAGTACAAGTTAACGAAAATAGTCGTTTGATAATTGATGATTTTGTATATGATCCAAAAAAGCCGTCGGCTGGTAAACTAGCACTTAATATGGCTAGTGGTACAGTACGATACGCCAGCGGCGCTATTGCACATAATCCTGCTAATAAAGTATCTATTAATACTCCCACAGCAACTATAGCGGTTCGTGGCACAGACTTTACAGCAACAGTAGACGAGCTAGGTTCTAGTACAATTATTTTATTGCCCAGTTGTCGTCTTGGATATCGAAGTATAGACGAATGTGTAACAGGAGCAATTGATGTTATTACTGATGCGGGTATTGTTACACTTAATATAGCATTTCAAGCAACCAAGGTAGAGTCACGTAGCAATCCTCCGCCAAAACCAGTTATTCTCAAACTCAGTGAAGATTCTATTAACAATATGTTGATCCTGTCACCTCCTAAGGAACTTGGTAAAGAAGATCGAACCAATACCCGAATGGAAATGAGATCTGCATTAGATATAGATTTTCTTAAAGAGCAAGGGCTAACTAACGTATTAGACGCACAACAAAAAGAAGTTTATCAAGACAAGCTGGCTCGTAACTTTCTTGATCAAAATTTTCTTGCCAACATACTAGACATCTTGGATGCACAGATGAAAGCACAGTTAAACTTATTGAACACAACCAGCAATCGACTATTGCCGGACTATCAAGCTATCACAGGTATTACAGTTGACATACAAGAACCTAAGCTAACATTGGCACGTGATGACGGCAGTAATGTAATGAGTGTAACAGTACCTACTACACAAAACACTACTATCTACATGACACAAGGTGTATTGGATTTTAAAAATCGTGTTAACTCAGGAGGCAGCACAGTTATTACGCTGATACAAAAATGAAATTACTAATAGCATGTATGGTTATAACCTTGGCTGGAATACAATGTAGTAACGCCCGCGCCGCAGATAACACAGTTACGATTGATCAAATTGGATCAGGTAATCAGACAACTATTGTACAGGATGGTACAGGGCACTCAGCTACACTTACTACGGGTAGCACAAGCCCTACAGATTATAATGTGTTTAGTATACTACAACAAGGTGCGGCAAAGACAGCTAGTATAGAACTTAAAAGTGGCATTAACAATACATTTAATATACAACAAGATGGCACAGGAAATCATACCGCCGCAATACAAAACATGATTGGTTCGGGCAACAACGTTAATATAACACAGCAAGGAACAGGCAATCACTCGTTTACAGTTACTAATCCAAATAACTCTACTAATAATGGCAATACTGTAACAGCTACACAGGCAGGTGGCGCAGGTGCCGACAAAACATTTAATTTATATTTAAATGGAGCAACAGGGGCAGGAGTAACAGTACAACAGACCAATCCAACACAGGCCGATCAGGGCGGTATGAACATACAATGTAATCCTTGCGGATCGGGTTGGAGTTATATCAAATTCTAAGGAGTCACAATGTGGAATAACGCAATGTACGAAACTGAAAAGCGGCGTGTAGCTGAAAAGCGAGCCATTGAACGTAACAATTTTATAATGGGATTAATTTTAGCACCAGTATACCTGCTAGGATGGTTTCCTATTTTATGGATACTGTCTAAATTATTTGATAAATAAAAGTGCGGGCACAAGATAAGGTGTCGTGGGAATTCGTAATCCACACTGGGACCACAAGCGGGTCCTTTTCTACCTCTAAAGGAGTAGGCTATGAAACAAAGTAAATTAGTACGTAAAGTGTATCAGGCTTGCTTTGACCACGATGCCGAGAAACAACTAGAACTTCGCAAGAAGGAATTCGTCAAGATCTTGAAACACAAGGCCGAAGGCAAACCATTTACAAACAAATGGACGGTAGTGCAGGTGTAACACGCTTGTAATATTTCAAACTAGTTTGAGCGGTAAATACGTATATGGAACGTACTTATCGCTCAATTTTTATTTCCGATGTACATCTAGGCACAAGAGACTGTCAAGCCGACAAGCTCAACAACTTCCTCAAACATAATACATGCGACACACTATATCTTGTAGGTGACATTATCGACGCTTGGAAAATTCAACAGAACAAGTGGCGGTGGAAACAGAGCCATACCAATGTTATCAGAAGAATATTGGGACACGCTAAACGTGGGACACGAGTGATCTACGTAGCAGGTAACCACGACGAGTTTCTTCGTCCACTGATACCATATGGTATGGGCTTTGGCCGCGTAGAAATTTTTAATCAAACAGAACACATAGGTGCAGATGGTAAACATTACCTAGTTACACACGGTGATCTATTTGATGGTATTACTAGACTAGCACCTTGGTTAAGTTTTTTAGGCGATAAACTATATGACCTAGTGTTAGACTGGAACAGCAAATTCAATTGGGTGCGTCATAAATTAGGCTTTGGATATTGGAGCCTTAGTAAATATCTCAAACACAGAGTCAAGAAGGCATCAGACTTTATGTTTCAATTTGAAAAGAATCTAGCAGGCTACTGTAAGAAACGTGGCTATGATGGCGTGATATGCGGACACATACATCACGCAGAAATCAAACAGATAGACGGTGTTACATACATGAATGACGGCGACTGGGTAGAAAGTTGCACGGCACTTGTAGAACATCATAGCGGTCAATGGGAAATTGTTACATGGACTCAACAAAATGACAAAGACGATACTTATAATAACTGATAACTTACCGGAGCAGATCAATGGTGTGGTTACAACGTACAAGAATATTGAAGCTATGGCGCTATTGGATGGTTATCGTGTTGATTATCTTGACCCCAGGAGCTTCAGCTATGTTGATTGCCCTGGCTATAACGAAGTCAAACTTTCATGGCCGCGTAATACGTGGGAGAAGATTGAGAAGATAAATCCGGACCATATCCACATCGCCACAGAAGGTCCTGTTGGTGTGTGGGCTAGAAAGTATCTTTCAATATGTGGGATTAGGTACAATACTGCTTACCATACTAAGTTTCCTGAAGGTCTAAAGAAGCTGTTACATGTACCAGAATGGATAACATGGTACTATGTTCGTTGGTTTCACAAGCACACTGGCAAAGTATTAACCACAACTGACTCAATGGTTAAGCAATTACAAGATCACGGATTTAAGAAAAATATTATCTCTTGGACTCGTGGTGTTGACCGTGCTGTCTTTTCTCCCAGCTTGCGAGCAAACTTGCCTAGCCGGTATCTACTATGTGTAAGCCGTGTTAGCAAAGAAAAGAATTTGCAAGCATTTCTTGGACTAGATTATCCGGGCTATCAAAAAATTATGGTAGGCGATGGACCTATGCTTGAAACTTATAAAAAACAATACCCAGATGTAACATTCACTGGATTTAAAACTGGTGTTGACCTAGCACGTTATTACGCCAATGCAGAAGTGTTTGTATTTCCTAGTCGGTGGGAAACATTTGGTATTGTTATGATTGAAGCCATGGCTTGCGGCACACCTGTGGCCGCTTATCCGGTTCAAGGTCCAGAGGATGTTATTGACGAAGGCGTTACTGGCTGTATGAATGATAATCTAAAGCAAGCGGTCACTGATTGTTTGTTTTTAAATCGTCAAGGTGTGTGGCAAGGTAGTCAACGTTGGTCATGGGAACGTGCCTGGGTAATATTTAGAGACAATTTAATTAGTTGTAAATAGTAATATGAAGCATCAAATAGCGTTGTTTACAAATCACCCTGAATGTAGTAAAGATTGTTGCGATGCTATAACACTAGCATTAAGCCCACATTTTGATATCAAGTTATTTGATAAAACCCAAGTTAATGAATCTACCCTGGCCGGAGTTGATATTGTTGTTTTTCCCGGTGGCATTGGCGATGCAGATTCATATGATCGATTCTTTAGACGTCGTGCCGAAAATTGCATCGCCGATTATGTAGCCAATGGCGGTCATTATTTGGGTATATGTATGGGCGCATATTGGGCCGGTAGCAGATACTTTGACATATTAGATGGTGTAGATGCTGTACAATATATCACACGTCCCGGTGCCGATATTCGCCGTAGTTACGGCACTACTGCGCCAATAACCTGGAATAATCGTGCCGAAGACATGTACTTTTACGATGGGTGTGCCTTAGTAGGCGATGAGAGTAAATTTACCACAGTGGCTCGGTATGCCAACAAAGACCCAATGGCTATATTCCAAGGGCGCATAGGTATAATCGGATGCCATCCAGAAAGCCAACTATATTGGTATCAAACGCCCTGGCAGTATATTAACTCAAACTGGCACAATCAACGTCATTGGAATCTTTTATTGGAGTTTGCTGACCAGCTTGTACTACGATAAATATTTTAATGAAATTCAATTATAAAAAAATCCTAACTAGTCCATGGACTGCTCTAGTAACATTGGCACTTATTTTAAGTATAAGAATTGCCGATCCTGTCTTTGTAGAAAGTGTAAGACTACGCTACTTTGACACACTGATCACAGCCAAAGCTCCTACAGAAAATAATATCTATACAGTAAACATAGACGAAGCTAGTCTAGACAAATACGGCCAATGGCCATTACCAAGGGTTAACTATGCTGAAATTATTGAAGACCTGTATCGTCGTAACGCTGGCCTTGTTGTTCTCAACGTGCTTATGGCTGAGCGCGATCGCACTGGTGGAGATAAGGATCTTAGTTCCGCTCTTAAAAACTATCTAGTAATACTTCCTAGCGTTCCTAGCAACAAGACAAAAAATACACCCCGTGTTCCAGGTAGTGCCGTACTAGGGCCAGAGTGGTTGGATCAGATTGTACAATATCCCGGACTTATTGCCAATATACCTCTATTAGAGAATACAGCCGCAGGTGTGGGCATTGTAAACACGTTACCTGAGGTGGACGGTGTGAATCGTCGTATACCATTAATTGTATCAGTTGATGGCAAACTTTATCCAAGCATAGCCTTAGAAACATTAAGAGTAGCCGCAGGTGATAGTACTTTCCAAGTTAAACTGGTTGAAGGTGGTGTTGAGAAAATGCGTATACCTAAGTTTGGTCCCGTTACCACAGATAACTTAGGTCGTGTATGGATTGACTGGAGCCAGCAAAGCAAACAAGTAAGCGTAACCAATTTACCCAAAGACTTTGGTGGTGCTATTGTTATAGTGGGCCCAACAGCGGCGGGCATTAGTAATCCTGTACCTACTGCAATTGGCGCAGTATTCCCGCATCAACTGCAAGCCGCAGTTATTACAACTATGGCCAATGGAGTTGTTATACAACGGCCTGACTATGCAGACGGTTTGGAAATCGTTGCTATCTTAGCCGCAGGATTATTATTATTGTTTTTAACGAGGTGGACTTATGCGGGACTTGCGAGTGTTGTTGTATTGGTTGTTGGCGGGATTATTGGCAGTCAGTATGCTTACAGTAATTTTTTATTCTTATTTGACGCTACTGCCTTTGCAGTTTGCACAGTCTTGGTCGCTTTGCATGCCTACGGAGTTAAGTTTGTTTCAGAGTTCCTCCAAAAGCAACAAATAAAGAAACAGTTTGGATCTTATGTGAATCCTACCATTGTGGAAAGATTACAACAACATCCTGAACTGATTAAACTGGGTGGCGAAAAGAAGATGTTGAGTGTGGTAATGACAGACATGCGTAACTTCACAGCACTGGGCGAAAGCTATGGTGAAGCAGGAGTAGAAGACTTTACTCAAGTCATGAACAACTACATGACAGCATTGAGTATTCCTATTTTAAAGAATGATGGTACGCTAATTAAATTTATTGGCGATGCTAGTCTACACATACACGGTGCACCTATTGATGATCCGGATCATGCTAGACGTGCTGTGCAAACAGCATTAGAAATGATTGAAGCTGTTAAAGGTTTTAATGCAGAACTTGCTTTGTTAGGCAAACCGCCAGTTGGTATGGGCGCTGGTGTTAATACTGGGGAGATTGTAGTTGGTAACATTGGTGCTAAGAGCAAGTTTGGATATGATGTACTAGGAGATCCTGTTAGCCTGGCCGCCCGCTTGGAAAGTCAAACCAAGGGCTACGGTGTGCTAATGATCATTAGCGAAAATACTGCCCGGTTAGTTAAGGATCATTTTCCACTTTGGGAGTTGGACAACATTGCTGTCAAAGGTAAAAAAGAACCCGTACGCATCTTTGCCATACATGCTGAAACAGAACAACATAGGCAGTTTATTGAATTATACTATGCAGGTGAATGGAAGAAAGCATTAGCTCTAGTTCCCTTGTGTATCAATGCTACTCCTGAGATGGAGAAGTATTATCATACCATGGAAGAGAGATTACTTGGCGGATGTCCTAAAGACTGGAAAGGCTATTACGTAGCCACTTCTAAGTAGTACGAAGTTTAGCAAGCCCAACACATCTGAGTAGTTGTATATAAATCCATCCCAGATCTATTTCATACCAACGTTTTTTAAAGCAAGCATTTGCTCCATCTGCATGATGATTATTGTGTAGCTCTTCTCCGCCTATCCAGATAGCCCAGGGCCATAAGTTATGTGAAGTGTCTGCGGTATTTGTATTACGATATCCCCACCAATGTGATAAGCCATTGATAACAC
>Ga0304729_1000197_pt1 | contig 41847 bp, 47 predicted proteins | sample C_131016_MF_Meta_FD_190475 | JGI IMG/M metagenome (GOLD analysis project Ga0304729, IMG submission 190475) | Freshwater microbial communities from Lake Croche, Canada to study carbon cycling - C_131016_MF_MetaG (v2) (version 2) | ecosystem: Environmental > Aquatic > Freshwater > Lake | place... | reverse complement strand
GGGTTGCGCGAGATCTTAAATATTCTGGTCCTGATACGGATCTAGAGCGCTTAGCAAAAGAATTACATGGTGAGGTCACTCCTGCGAAAAATGAGCAAGATGATGATCCCTATGCAGATGATTACGCGCAGCGCGCATAATTTCTGCCGACTAATATTTCATTATGCGCCCCACCCCTTACGTTGCATCCCTTCGGGTCTATGAACCAATAGATTCATTTGATCCGGCTGAGCAACTACGCTGGAATGCAATACCGATTACCGCCTCCACAGGTTATGAAGAGCAATACAGAGCGCTTCGAAGAATAATTGTCAGTGAGCCTCCGCCGCTGGCATTAGATGGCGCCCACATCCTAGAACTAGATGGCAAAAGATATGTCTGCCCTTGGTCAACAGCAGCTCGCTGCTGGGCAGCTCTTGGTTCTTTTAAAGAGACACTTCCTGCTCCTGTTGTGAAGTTCTTTATTCCTCCCAATATCGAAGAGGCTATTGCGATCAATAGCGAAGTGATTGAAGACAAAGTTCCGCATATTCTCTCCGACACATGGATGATTCCTCCCCGCTGGTTCTCACTCTTTGAACCTTCAGAGCGCATTCGCGGTTTAACAGAAGATGGTCCTTTTGTTGTTTCACGAGCGATGATTGCAAACGCTAAGAAGCGTTGCATGTTCACCCACCAAGCAGTTGTGAGTGCATTTGGAAATGGGCCGATCGAAGAGGAGATCGCAGATCTTCTTGAGTGGATGAATCTCTTTCACCCAGAGTCCATCGTTGAATTAGATTACGGCGGCCTTGCTGGCTACCTCGAGAAGATCTTGCAAGATGAAGGCCTTAGCGGCCTTGAAGATGACACCTCTATAGAAGATATCCAGTCATCCCTTGGCGGGCTGGCAAGCGGCGACGGAGCCATGGCAGGACAGGGTTATGAACGCCTTGTCTCACGCTGGCGCAAGGTTGCTGCTATTGAACAAGCGATGTAAAAACCGCAATACTTCTCCCATATCACCACGAAGCGGACATTTCGTTTTTTGAAAGTATCGGAGAGTAGTCAATGAGTGAACAAGAAGTTCTATTAACCCCCTCAGAAGTTGCTGCTCTCTTTCGTGTTGACCCAAAGACAGTTACCCGGTGGGCAAAGGCAGGAAAGCTCACAAGCATTAGAACTCTCGGCGGGCACCGCCGATATAAAGAATCTGAAGTAAAAGCTCTTCTTAAAACTGTCCCCGGAGCAAATCCAGAGATTGCTTAACTGATTTATGCAGATATTTATCTGGCAGTACTTTGCGCTTTCAGTCGCCTCCTTTGTCATCGTAGGTGCCCTTACCCCTGCTATGCGAAAGTATGCAATCAATAAAGAAATCTATGACGCTCCTAATATGGCTCACAAGTCCCATACAGAGCCGATCCCTTATCTTGGCGGCCTTGCGATCATCATCGGAGTGATCGCAGTCTCCTACGCCGCCCTCTTCGTTAAAGAGTTCACTGCAAAGAACTTCTGGTTAGAGACAAGCGCGCTTGCCCCTGCATTAGTTCTTGGACTTATTGGTCTTTGGGACGACATGAGAACTCTGTCGCCTGCTCCTAGGTTTATTGTGCAAACAATCGCTGGAATCTTCACAGCAATACTTCTCATTGTGACAGATACCGTGGGCTCTCCCACGGGAACTACGTGGCTAGATGGTCTGATCACGCTGGTGTGGATTGTTGGCATCTGTAACTCCATTAACTTCTTCGATAATGTCGATGGAGGAGCAGCTGGCACTGTTGCAATTTCAAGCGCCGCTCTTGCCTATCTTGGTTATAACGGACATCAATACTTTATTACCGCTCTTGCCGCTGTAATTTCTGGAGCAACAATTGGCTTTCTTCTCTGGAATAAGAGCCCAGCAAGAATCTATATGGGAGATGCAGGGGCGCTCTTTCTTGGAATCCTTATGGCAACTCTGACAATTCGCTTTCACCCTCACACAGCTGGCAAGTGGACTTCGTTTTCTACGAAGATTCTTTTACTTGCGGTTCCGATCCTCGACACTTCAGTAGCGGTCATCTCAAGGCTCAGAAGAAAAGTCTCACCATTCCAAGGCGGCAAAGATCATCTCTCTCATCGTTTAGTACGAGCAGGCATGGACAGACCGGTAGCAGTAATCGTCTTGTGGGCGATGACAGCGTTCTTTGCCTTCTGCGCAGTACTCATTCCACTTGTAGGAAATAAAGCGGGAAGTTTGATTGTGAGCGCAGCGCTTCTTCTTTGGGCTGCGTTATTTACTACCTTTATTAAAACTGCTGATAAATAAGAGTGGCTCGGGACAGGATCGAACTGTCGACCTCACGATTTTCAGTCGCGCGCTCGTACCAACTGAGCTACCGAGCCAAGTGCAGAATAAATAAGTCGTCGTAGCGACCCAGACGGGACTTGAACCCGCGACCTCCGCCGTGACAGGGCGGCGCGCTAACCAACTGCGCTACTGGGCCTTACATATGTAATTGTCGTGCTTCTTACTTCACGTTCACTTCTATTTTCCTCTCATCAGGTGATGAGAGTGCCCCCAACGGGGTTCGAACCCGTGTTACCGCCGTGAAAGGGCGATGTCCTAGGCCTCTAGACGATGGGGACTTCAAGAAGCGAAGACTAAGGGTATCGGAGATAAGACCCCTCACAAAACTGCGAGAATTACCCACATGAGCTTCATCTCCAAGTGCGATGCCACAGTGATCCAAGGCGCCTCACAGGCACTTTCACAGGGCAATCTCATCGCGTTTCCAACAGAAACTGTTTATGGACTTGGAGCAGATGCAACAAATCCAGATGCTGTAAAAAGAATTTATGAAGTCAAAGGACGACCATCAGATCACCCATTAATCGTTCATATCGCCTCATTAGATCAGATGGATCAATGGGCGATCGATATTCCAGAGTATGCAATCACACTTGCCAGGGATTTCTGGCCAGGCCCCATGACACTTGTGCTTAAACGCAACACAAAAGCAAAAGACTTTATTACCGGAGGACAAGACACTGTTGCGCTTCGAGTGCCGGCGCATCCGATTGCGCTTTCTCTCCTTCAAGAATTCAAAGAAGGCATTGCAGCGCCTAGCGCAAATAGATTTGGCTCAGTCTCCCCGACCACAGCCGAAGCGGTAGAAGAAGAGCTCAAAGATTATTTAAGCCCACAAGATCTTATTCTCGACGGCGGTCAATGCTTAGTGGGTGTTGAATCCACGATTATTGATTGCACCAAACAAACACCTTTCATCCTGAGACCAGGCGCTATCACCGGAGCAATAATTGAAGAGTCCACAGGACTCATCGCCCTAACCAATAACGACGGAAGCATTCGAGTCTCTGGTTCACTTGATTCTCATTACTCACCCAAAGCAAAAGTTGTCCTAGATGCAATTGCAGAACCAGGCGATGGTTTAATCGCGCCCGATCAGATCCCCACACCAGATGGAGTCATCAGGCTTGCATCCCCAAGAACGGTTGAAGGTTATGCACGTGATCTCTATGCGGCTCTAAGACTTGCTGATACTAAAAATCTTGATGTGGTCGTGGTCTTACAACCTGGAGGAGATGGATTAGCTGAAGCAATCAGAGATCGTTTAGCACGCTCGGCATATGGAAATTAGGAGCACAAACCACAGATACAATAAGCACCGCACATTAATCCTTGGGGCCTATAGCTCAGTCGGTAGAGCAACGGACTTTTAATCCGTGGGTCGTCGGTTCGAAACCGACAGGGCCCACAGTTTTTTAAGCGTAATTTCTCATTTCATTTCCCCTTATGCCGACTTAGAGTTCTTCTCTGTCGAGAATCTGTCGAGTTCGGTTTGAGCGAAGCTCTCATCAATCGCCTCTCGAAGCAATTCTTGATGTGAATTTGTCTCATGTCCGTAGATGTTGATGGTGGTTGATGGATTTGCGTGACCTGCCATCTTGCTGACGGAAATGAAACTTGTTCCACTTGCCAAGAGGTTCGTGACTGCCGAATGTCTCAGATCATGAAACCTCATGTCAGGCAGTCCAGCTTTCTTGAGTGCTGGCTTAAAGACTCTTCTGGCAAAGTTGCTGCTTCGCAAGAAATCGCCTTTTGAAGATGCGAAAACATTCTTACCTGCTGGCGTAGAGAAAACTTTCAACTTCAACTCTTTTTGAAGACTTTCGGGAATTGGAACTTCTCTTGGCTTACCCGATTTTGTAGTAACTAATTCAAAAGAGCCATTGACTTCACTCAAAGACTTAGAAATTGAAATTGTCTTCTCTTTGAAATCAAAGTCCTCAGGAGTTAGGGCAACCAGTTCGGCCCATCGAAGTCCAACAGTTCCAGCAACCAAGATGAGCAATCCGTAATCACCAGAAGCTTCTGCAAGTCGCTGAAGTTCTTCATTCGAAATCACTTGATGTTTCTTCTTTTCTTCGAGTTTTGGAATCAAGCCCTTTGTTTTACCAAGAGACACTTTGCCCAAAAGGTCTTGCTCAACAGCTTCATTCAGAATGCCGTACAACAGAAAAGTAGCTTTTCGCATTCTGCTTGCACTTGCCTTCTTTCCTGTGACCGAGGTTCCATCTGCAATCCACGCTTTAACATCAGATCGTGTAATGCTTCCAATTTGCCTGTTGCCAAACTTTGGTTCAACAAAGCATCTCCAAAGAGACTCGGCATCTGCAATTGATTTTGGCTTTAGCTGTTGATTGCACTCTTTCCATTTGGCATAAACATCTTTGAGTAATGTCTTGGCAGCATGGGGGTTTGTGTAATCCCCCTTTTGAACTTCCGCCTTCATTCGGGCTTCAAATCGGGCAGCCTCGGCTTTGGTAGGGAAGTCCTTTGTTCTCCACTTACCCTCTAGGTTTGACCATCCTGCCTGCCAGCTGTCGGAGTCTTTCCTCTTTCGTACGCTCATTCATGTCCTTTCTTGTTCAGGACAATGAATTATCCCAGGGACCACTGACAAATGGCTGGGCTGTTCTTGGCAGACTTCTCCAGCATCCGAAGACTGACAGGCACCACTGACAAATCGAACAGGGCACAGGATGGGGCTAGGACAAACCCCAGCCACCCTCCCAGGCTTCCCCAGAGGCTAGGGAACGCCTGTGCGTAGGGCAATCGTGAGCTCCCAAGGTCTGGGTTCGAACTTTGAAGGGAAACCCCCACAAGATAAAACTAATTAAAGATAACAATTCTCAGATCTTGAGAATTCATGGATTTCAGATCTTGAGAACATCGAGTGTTTGCAGGAATACCCCTCAGAAATTTTCTAAGGGGGCATACAGACACTTTCACTCTTTTTTGATACTCAGACATGGGGAATGATTTTTGAAATTTTCTAGAGGGCTGCAAATCATTCTGAGTTTAACTAAATAAACATATGTTTTATATTTGATTGTTATAAATAATTAATTAAACATATGTTGCAAGTGTTTAATTTTGTTTTCCACTATTTACTTTTGATTTTGAGTCGTGTATAATTCAATTATTGTTAAGTAAAAAACTATTAACAAAATCTTTCGCTAACAATTAGCGTTAAAGAATCTAGGTTTTCTTAAGTAAGTTTCCAAGAAACAAACTGCTTAATGCAACACAATGCTTTTTTGTGGGGGCTTTTTACCCTGAACGACGGAGATGTTTAAAAGTTCAGGAAGATGCCTCCTTATCTTAAGAATTTTTTCTGTGGGGTAAGGGGCTTTTTTCCTAAACTTCTGGAGATATAGAGAAAAGGAAATCAAATGGAAGATATTAAAGAAACACCTGACATGTATTGGAAAAACAAAATGGAAATAAGCAAAAGTAAATTAAAGAGAACTGGTTCCAGGATCAAAGGGACTAATCCAAGAGCACTTGGGACTAATCCAAGAGCTTTAAAGGAAAAGGAATCAAAAAGTGAATGATGTTGTAGATGCCTTCTTGACTGTGGATGAAGCATGTGAATTTCTTAGAATTAGAAAGAGCTGGCTATATCAAAATCATGAGCACTCAAAAATGCCAAGCCACAGAATTGGAAGAAAATTAGTTTTCAAGAAAAGCGAATTAGTTGAATGGGTAACGGCTGGTGCTTAATTCTGAAAGACTGGCGCTTACTTTGGAGGCTTCCTTTTGATTGCCTCTTTGGAAGTTTCGTATTCCTCAGTTTTTTGCATCAACTCTTTGATAGAAGAAAAGCGAAGCTGAAAGTGGCGTGGATAAATGACTTTAGGGCAACTTGAAAAGACAGAATTCGACAAATGTTAATAAATTTTTTTGGTGGATGATCCAAGCTTTCGGTCGAAGCGTCAAACTATTTAGAGTGCCCATCAACCGCTTCATAATGCGGGAAATTATAAAATTGATTAAGCAATCCAAGTGGATATGCGTAATCACATGCAACCTAGTTGACTAAGAATCCATAGTAATTGTGTGTGAATCAATAGTAAAAGGCTTACACATGGAATTAGAAAAAACAGAAGATGATTTTGACTTGCGAAAAGTTAAATGGAGGATGCTTTCTCTCCTTGATATAAAGGAATTCAAGATCGCAGCCCAGGAAAGTACTGATTCAAATTATGAATACTTAGCTTATGGGGAGCTATTTGAAAATATCTCCCCTTTTGATTATGCAATGACTTACAGCGGTATGCTGTTCAAAGATCCCGTCGATCATTATGGACTTTTTGATAAAGGCAAACTATTGGGGCATATGTCTTTTGGAATGTGCTTTGGGCAATTTGGGGCTGAGGTAATTGGATGGGTTCGAAGTGGTTATCACAATAAAGGTGTTGGCGAACTAGGACTTGCCTATGCCGAGCAAATTGCGTTCAATCGAAAGAATTTGAACTTCATGGCTTTGCACATTAGCCAGAAGAACAAACCAAGTAGAAGAGTTGCAGAGAAGGCTGGCTTCAAGCCAGTTCTGAAAATGGCCTATCTAACTGGTGGAGAAGAATGTTCAATCTTGTATATCAAAATTAATCCAAAGGTTGAAAAGCTAGCTAGGCAATACGGAAGAAGACCCATAGATGTCATGAATAGCCCTGCATGTTTCCAAGGCATGGGTCACTATCTTTTATCTGAAGGTGTTGTTGAGTTCTATGGCTGGCCTTTTCCGCCGTTTGAAGAAAACTGTAGGCCTACAAATGGGTTTGCCTTTGACGATTTCACAGCTCGAATAAATCTGAACCCCAAAGTTTTAGAGGCCCAAAAGCCTTTAGATCAATGACAACAGGGGCTGGCTTTTTACTTAAGTAATTTCTTTGCTGCCGATGTAAGGGAGTAATAAGCCCATTTCCCTCGTTGGGATCGTTCCAAAAGGCCAGCTTCTACCAAGAGCTTTAAGTGATGACTTACCGTGCTCTGCGCTAAGCCAGTATCAGGCGTAAGGTCGCAGACACAGGCCTCAGCGTTTTCCCCTGCTGCTACAGCCATCATTAGTTGAAGTCTTGTCGGATCACCCAGTGCTTTGAACTGCTCAGCAAGCAGCGTTACCTGCTTGGGTGACTTGGTGAGCATAAGGGTTGAGGACACAGGATGAGACTACACCTGACGCATTGAAGTTTATCGATATGACCTGCTATTCTTACATCGATAAACTTCGATAGGAGAAAACCATGAGCTCAAACACTTCAACTGGCGTATGTTGCCAAGTATGTAAATGTGATCCTTGCTGCTGTGCACAACCTTGCTGCTAAGACATGTTTCATAAGTACTTTGCAGAATTCCTAGGGACCTGCACTCTTGTAGCTGTTGTAGTGGGCTCAGGCACCATGGCAACCCAGATGAGTGCAGACCCAGGGGTTCAGCTATTGATAAACACTATTTCAACCGTTTTTGCCCTAGGCATTCTCATACTTATCTTTGGATCAATTAGTGGTGCTCATTTCAACCCTGCCGTCTCGTTAAGCGAATCGATTCAAAAGCGGCTCTCACCCACAGTCCTCCTGGGTTATCTAATGGCTCAATGTGCAGGAGGAATCTCTGGCGCCATGCTGGCCAATCTAATGTTCAAGAACCCTGCCTACTTCCCATCGAACAATGTGCGTAGTGAAAGCAATCTATGGCTCGGAGAAATCGTTGCCACGGCAGGACTCCTATTTCTCATCCAGGTGCTTAGAGGACAAAATAAGGATTCCCTTGCACCCGTGGTAATTGCTTCCTGGATAGGAAGTGCTTACTTCTTCACCTCATCGACATCATTTGCTAACCCTGCGGTAACTCTGGCTAGAACATTTACCAATACCTTCTCGGGTATTGCCATGGGTTCAGTCGCTATGTTCGTGGTGGCTCAACTCTTCGGAGCATTGCTCGGTTCCCTAACAGGAAATTATTTCAACAAAACACAAATGGAGAATATGAAATGACAGATAAGGGAATGTTCGAGTTTGATGATCTACAAGGTGTTCTGAGCCGAGTAGCAGATCGCCTTGATGACAGTGTGGTTATCACGATGGGTTGTGGAGATGCATGCCCTATCTACCCAGGCAAAAGATATGAAGATTGGTCACTCAACGATCCATCTGAGCTAGACCTAGATGGAGTGAAAGAAGTTCGTAATGATATTTCTGAGCGAATCTCTAACCTCCTAAAAGAAATGAAGGTTCTTTAATTGGCTAACGCAAAACCAACAGTCCTATTTGTCTGTGTGCATAACGCTGGCCGTTCCCAAATGGCTGCAGGGTTCATGCGGGAGATTGGTGGAGATCGAGTCGAGGTACTATCTGCTGGCTCTGCTCCGAAAGACACGATTAACCCTGTTGCCGTTGAAGCAATGGCAGAGGTGGGGATAGATATTGCCAACCAGCAACCGAAAGTTTTAACCACCGAGGCTGTGCAGGAATCTGATGCTGTGATCACAATGGGTTGTGGCGATGTGTGTCCAGTGTTTCCAGGTAAGCGCTATGAGGACTGGGTATTAGAAGACCCAGCTGGTCAAGACATTGCCTTCGTCCGCAAAGTACGAGACGAGATAAAGAGCCGAGTCGAAGGCTTGCTCTCCGAACTCCTTGAGAATAGTTGAAACAATTAGTTGCCTAGGTTCGGAGAGTTACCTTTTTGAATTCAGACACTTTGAGTCAATTGGGATTTAGTACGACCGAAGCTGTCGAGTAATTGTCGAATAGCCACCCTAAACATGCCGTAAGATGACCTAACTAAACAGAACTCAAATGCTTAACTAATTAAGCAAATGAGCCTGTTCAGCAGTGGGGCCTATAGCTCAGTCGGTAGAGCAACGGACTTTTAATCCGTGGGTCGACAGTTCGAGCCTGTCTGGGCCCACCAATAGTGATGACTCATTGGATATGAGTAGGTATTTCTTAAGGTTTATTGCTACAAAAACTCCAAAAACCCCCCTGAGCACCAACATCTTACAGAAGCCTTTGTAAGGTATCCGAGCACTAATCTATTTCTTACAGTTTTTATCTTACAGATCTGGCACATTCAATAATTGAGAATCACCCAAAAAAGCAGAGTTTGACTTTTTGTACTAAAATTTATCCATCACTTCTGGAGGCTAGGTTGCTCGTTTAAGCGAAATGCGAACAACTGAGTGCAGAGTTTGAGAACTGAGGTTTTCACATTGTGCACGGGTGATAGCTCAGCCAAGCAATTGGTTGAACTTGTATTTCGACCTGCTCCAGAAAGAGAAAGAACATGGCACGTCCTACAAAGCTCACTTATGAGCTTATTGAAGAACTCTGTGAATTTATTGCACAGGGATTTACCTATGACAGAGCCGCCAGGAGTTGTGGCATATCTGTTAGCACATTCCACGGTTGGATGCGTGAGGGTAAGCAAGAAAATGCAGAGTCCATCTATAAAGATTTGGTAGCTGCAGTTGTTGCTGCTGCTGAATATTCCGAGGATGAAGCGCTACAACAAGTGCGAAGCGCAGCGATTGTCGATCGAAATTGGAAGGCGGCTGCTAGGTTCTTGGAAAGGCGCTTTCCTGATCGCTATGGCCGAGTAAAAGATAACACGCAGAGAAACACTGGAGAGAAAGCATCATGACCCTCCAAGAAAACATTCTCCGGGATCGTGTTCAGGGGCACTCACTTCATCAAATTGCGCATGACTATTTCCTTGGAACAGCTGAATTTGCGCATAGTAAATTAACTAAAGGTCTAGAGGTGCAGCGTCAACTCACCACACAGGAGCTTCTCTACAACGAAATTACACGGTTAGATGAACTTCATCGCCTGTACTGGCCAGATGCACTTTCAGGGAATATTCAGGCAGCACGAATAATCGACTCTTTGATCAATACGAGGGCAAAAATTCTTCATGAGCTGCATCTTGTCGAGCAGCAGTTTGTTGATGAGCCAGAGAGATCTACTGATTTAAATGAAATGCTCGAGCAGGTCTCTTTTTATTTGACCCACAAAGAAGAGTTTCTCAGGTGGTTTGACAGGCGAACGCCTCACTATGAACAGTTAGAGCTCATTGAAATATCAGCGCCCTAATCTGGCACCTGCTCCAGGGGAGGCGAGAATGCCGCGCTCGCGAGCGAGCCGAAGCCTGTTGTGAATTGTTGTCACAGGAATCTTCATGACAAGTGAGAGTTCCCGCGCCGCAGAGGCTTCACCCCAGGCAGTCAATGTTTCATACCTCCATGAGGTGTAAGCGATGACATCGCTGGAATCTCGATCAATGTGATCATGCACATGCATGATGTGTTCGGTCATAAGTGAACCCCATTCCGAGGAGATGTTGGCTCGAAGACTTACCCCGTCGAGTGGGAGCAATGAATTCGCAGCGTTGATTTCGCTCTTTAGGTACGTGCTTACACGTCCCTTGACTTCTACGTTCTTTACCAGAATTAACTGAATCTGATCTTTGAGTGTGCGAGAGAGGAGTATGAGGAGTCCCGCGGTGGTCTCTGCGGCGCTCGCTGCAAGGTCTCCAGAGAATTCGATATCCACGGAACGACCATATTGAGTCTTATCCATATTCGTGTCTTGACACTAACGTAAGTTGTGATATACTTAAGTTAATATAAGAACCAGTTAACCTACGTTAGGAATAGATGTGATTTTGGATGAATTTGCCGCTTACTGCTGGACCTTCCTGCCTGTCACAAAAAAGACAATTTCAAATTACAGGGGTGCCTATAATCGAAACGTCTCCCCACAGCTGGGCATGAGGGATTTGGCCGAGATCTCTAAGAAGGATTTTCTCGACATCCTTGCACCACTTGCCGCACCGAACTATTTCCAGACACTTATGGCAACGAGGGTAATTTATCGCGAGGCTCTTAATCGCGAGATCGTTTCGGTATCACCCGTGGCAACTATTACCGCTCCTAAATCCAGGCCGAAAGTTCAAAAGTTTCTAACCTGGGAGGAAGTTTCACGAACCTATTTTGGAAATTTTGATTCGCATATAAAGTTTTTGGCACTTCACGGGCTGCGTTGGGGGGAGGCGGTAGCGCTTCGCGAATCAGATATTTATGACGATAAGGTTCACATTAATAAGAGTATGTATGGCCCGACAATGACGGCATCAGGCGTGCGCGAAGTTCCATACTTTGGATATTTTAAGCAGTTTCCGAAGACTAGGGTGGGGATTGCGCGAACTTTGGGTGAATTTGGAGTCACGATACATTCGCTGCGAAAAACTTATGCCTATTTTCTAAAAACAAGTCAAGTACATGTTACGACAGCAGCGAAGTTCATGGGACATTCAAACCCCTTAGTAACATTAAAGATCTATACAATTGTCCGAGATGATGAGATAAAAAATATTCAAAAAAAACTTATTGCAAAGTTAAAGCAAGAATAAACAACATCGAACTTGCACAACTTGAATTATAGAAATAAAGATCGAGTCAACCAAAAATTAAATATATCTGTTTCAGAGGTTAAGCAAGCTTAACTATAGAAAATGTGTCAAACACAATAAGTGATCCACCCAGAAGCTCCGAAAGATTCCGTGCTAACAACATCTCAGTATTACGATTTGTATCGTCAACCATGATGAATCGGGGCTCTGGGAGTTCACGAAGGTAATTAAGTATCTGTTGGCGCCCCAGATGACCTGGTGGACCATCGACAATCAAAAGATCTACATTTTTCGGCAAATTTGCTTTCCGTATTGCATCGATACTGTACCAATGATAATCGGCATGTAAAGGAGCATAAACATAACTAGAAGGGAACAATTGTACAAAATCTATGTCGTGTTCAATTGTGTAGAGTTGATATTTTTGATGTAAAACTCTGGTGGAAACTAATCCACCTCCCAATTCTAAAATTACTGAATTACGTTCGATATTATCAACAATCCACTTATAAGAACTTCGGGATATCCCAGAACCACCAAACCAAAATCTATGTCGTAAATGATTAAAAATACGCAAAAAATAGCTTTTGAGTTTTTTGAGCAGGGACACAAACATAGCGACCTCCTTGTTAGTCTCAAATCCTATTTCAATAACTTAATGAATCAAAATATCTCAAATATTTACTATGGAGCCAAGCTGGGCTCCGCCTGAAAACTTAGCGTTTTTTGGGGCAATTAACTGTTCGCTTTAAGGGGTATGAGATTAGCAAATATTTGTACACCGAACACTATTTTTCAATTTTGTTAAATCTAAGATCAATTTCCGCCTCTGAAAGGAAATTCTGTTGGGATCGTACGCTATTATACTTTCCATCAATTTCGATTGCTAGGACAGAATAGACTAAAATAAAGGATTCGATATCAACTTCAAAAAAACCAAGTAAAATTTTTAGTAGTTCTAAACCCACATTTTGATTTTGTGAGCCTCCAATTTCAAGTTTATAGAGTTATGTCCTGCTCCAGGAGCGCTTGAGGCTATCATGTGTCTATGTGGTATCGAAAGAATCAAGGAGAATTTGGGCGCTAAATAAATTTGTTTAGTCAAGTTCTTTAGAATCTTTATATTAGCAATCTAGCCCATATGAATCCGTAAACAATTCAAAATTAAAAAGGTCAAAATGCATAGGCAATTCGAATCAATATGAAATTCTTTTAAAAAATGATAAGAGCACCCGTTTGACTTTTAGGTATCGCCAATACATTGGGGATTGTTTATGGTGTCGAAAAAACCATTTAAATCTTTCGGAAATTCCAATATCACTCTCAAAAACCCAAGGATATCCTTTTGGAAAATATGATTCCAAGATGAAGTTACACCTCTCCCGATTCTCATACAAGGGCCTCGGGAAATTGACACAAACAAAGCCCTGGGTGCTTCGCTCAGAAGCAATCGGCCAATTACTCCGATCAATCCAATCTCTTTCTACCTCAATCTCACGAGGAATGACCTCAATTCGGCTAAAACCCTGAGTCTTTCTCAAGGCTCGAATTAACGACTCATCGGAAAAATATTGTGGTGGATTGAAAGGATCTTCTAGACTATCAAAAACTCTAGTTCCTTTAAAATTTTGAAGAAATTCCGCGAAGGTCATTCCCTGTTGATACGAAAAAAGTTCTGCAAAAAGCTCGCCGCTACCAGTAATATTGCTTGCAGGAAACTTTTTCATTCCACTATTTCCTTCGTTATACGATTCAATATCGCTACCAATTCCTAAAAGCGAATCAGAATTGAACTTTTTGAGTTTGTCTTGCAAATATTTGTTCTCCAAAAAAATGGTATCAATATCCTCGATAGTTACTATTTGTTTTTGCGATTTACATGCATAAAACCATCTTGCCATTTTTGCCTGATTTTCTATGGGAAGTTCGTCTAATTCTTGAAGTATTTCAACAACCCCAAACACCTCCAAATTAGCAAGCAACTTTTTGTGAAAGGGAACCTTTGTAACCAGCACCAAAGTTGGAGTTATTTCAAAATGCCGTTCCCAGGATTTTGAAACTATCGGCCAAAAGTTAAGGAATCTGGGACTGCTGTCAGAACTCACAATTACCCGATCCAATATTTTCTTCATACTGCACTCTATAATAATGTTGGCGAGATTCCTTTACACTGAAGTCGGGTGTTGAAGACCTTTAGCGCCTGCATTAGTTGGTGCGTGCAAAATTCTAAATGATGTTGAATCCTGACGTACGTAAGTTGCGTCGCTATTTTTTTCACTGGAAATCCCAGATTTTCATGAAGAAAAATGGGATTGTCAAAAAAATGCGTGATCCCAGCCCATGCCACAACATAATCTGCGAATCTCTACCCCTTCTTTGCGAGTGTATTTTCGTTTTTTACCAACAATCGCAGATTATTTTGATTTTGAATCTGAGATTTTGAGTCTTTTCCATTCAAATACGTTGGGCGAATTTCAGTTCCGTGAAAGACAAAACAAACTTTTTTACCAAATAACTTAAGCAATTTTAATTCTAAATCAAAACGCGTGAAGGTAGTTCCAGCATTGAAGATAAAAACGGAGTTAAAAATTAAGGCATGAAAAAAATAAGAGTAATTGGATAAAATAAGGCTGGAAACCTATTTCGCTGTACAAAAAGAAAGTTGGCTATATTAGAGGCACGATTTGTTTTACCGTATTAACCATTTCCAGTGTACAGATATTTTGTATTTGTGATCCCCAACTCGGTAAAACCTTTAGATAAGTTCCAAACGAACCCGGCAACTTCGTGACCGACTATGGCTACCCTTAATCTTGGCTGTCTTGACATGATGGGGAGAATATATACCAAACTATTAACACTGGGGTAGAACGGGTTTGATTCCTGGCGGTGTTACAGAAAAATTAGATCAAAAAGTCAAGCCTGGTTTAGAAAGTTGGTCTAGATTTCACACCACTAAGAATACGATGTTAAGTTCATTCCTAAAAAATTTTTTATTAAAAATGTTGTAGATTGAAAGTATGTCCAAGTTTCTAAAGTCCCATAAGCCTGGCTTGCTCGTTAAATTCAGGCACGCTATCCCTTAATTCATTAAAAGTTCCAACTTTAACTATATGACCATTTTCCATATAGATTAAGCGATCAACTGCCATCACTGTAGTTAACCTATGAGCAACTATTACGACTGTTACATCCCCAGCGAGCGTTGAAATAGCTTCGCTGATGTCACTTTCAGTTTTTCCATCAAGAGAACTAGTGGCTTCATCTAACACAAGGAGCTTTGGTTCGGTAAATACCGCCCGGGCAATTCCAAGTCGTTGGCGCTGACCACCACTGAGCATGGAACCGCCTTCTCCCAGAAAAGTATCAATTCCGTGTTCCAATTTAGCAACTACCTCTGTAAGTTGCGCGAGTTCAACCGCGCGGTTGACCCTCTCATCAGTTGCCAATTCGATCGGATACCCTAGAGAAATATTCTCCCTTAACGTTCCCGACGTTATTGTCACATCCTGAGGGACGTATGAAATTCCGCCCGACCATTTTAATGAAGCGATATTTGGCGTAAGCCCGGAAATTAATACGGTTCCAGTCCTGGGGACCAAGACTCCTAAAAGCAAATCGATCAGCGTGGTCTTTCCAGCCCCTGATGGCCCAACAACTGCCACCTTTTCTCCATGTTCAATTACGAGTTTGGGAACCCATATTTCAAAGTCCGGTCTATGTGGATATTGGAAATTAACTTCGAACAGAGCAATGCTAGGAGTAAATTTTGAATAGTGGAATAGCGAGGACTCGGTTGGTACTTCTTCAAACGATTCGATATCTCCTAGCTCCTCCATTAAATTGAAAGCACCTTCAGCCATCGCCGAATTGCTCTTCATGGAAGTAACTCCCTGCTGAATGCGTAAGGCTGCCGGAGCGATTCTGGAATTCGCAGCAATAAACACTGCGATCGTTGCCACCGCATGGACTGCGGTATTTGTTGAAAATTCGTACGCCGCGAGAAGAAAAATCCCCAAAAGGCCGATAACTTCTATCACATATTTATTCGTGTAGGGCAAAAAGTCAAGCTCCGCACTATTGTCGGCAAGCTGAAAACGCAACTTTTGCACTTCACGGGCATAGAATTGACGGCGATGTCTTACAACGGACTCTCGGTAGGAATTTAATACTTCCAAAATTTTTTGATTACTTTTTACTGTCAACTCTTTAGATTTTCGTCCAAAACGACCTGCTCTACTTCTCATAAATCTATTTAAGAAAATTCCAGTAAATAAAAAAATCAAAATTGAAACTGCTGCTATGTAAGGATCTACAAAAAAAAGCCCTATTGTAAGAATAATTAACATTGAGCCATCAGAAAATATCGACACCGAAGTTGCCAAAATACCGACAATAATACTGTCGACGCCTACCGTAACGCTATACAAAAATTCTTGTGAACTTTTCGATTCAATATAAATCAGATCTTTTGACAGGATTTTGGAAACTAATTTAGCTGAGACGTCAGCGCTTTTGTGAGATAAATAGAAAAGTGTCTTTCGTGCTAAGAAAATAGAGGAAAAAGTTTTTAAAAGCAGACTTAACGCAGCAAATACACCAAGTAACCCAACTTGCAATTGAAGACTTAAGTGTGAAAGGTGGAAATAGCGTAAAGCTAAACTCACCTTGTTCCCTGGCGTTTTAGATTCCAAACCCTGTACAGAAAGTGCAGTAAGTGCGCCGATGCTGAACACCCCCAGTAAATCGAGAAATCCCAACAAGACTTGAGCAACAGCCATATAAACCAGCTTTGCCTTATCTTCTTTGCTAATGATTCGGAGTGCTCGCGAAAAAGATGTATTTTTACGCTGTTTGGGTCTCTGAAATCTTTGCCACATGCAACGGCCCCCTAATTGGCTAATCGACAACCTCAAACCAAGTTATCGAGGAACTGGAATCGTATCGTTTCTAACAAAAATTTAGGAGCCAAATTTAACCTTTTTGTTTAAAACGCCAATAATTGAGTCTTGTTCAGGTATATCTGGGGTCTTCGAAAACTCAACCTCGATGCCAATTTTCTCAAAACGCGAAAGTTCCAAGTATTTCTTTCCACTGGGTCCCGATAGATAAGTTGTAGCGCCAAATTTTTTACATATTTCTAAAATCTTTTCAGTCGCATTCTGACTAGAGTACTTTTCGTCAAATTCAATTTTGGTTTCGATACGAAGCAGGTTGCAAATTTTCAGAATAATTTTTGAGTTGGTTTCTGAAAGATTTTCACTTATGTCTTGATCGAAAATACTGAGCCAATCAAAACCAACCGAGCGCTTAATCGTATTCCAGTCCGATTGAGGACTCACGTAGCGTTTTTCACAGATGAGGTCTCGCAGTGAACCAGAGTTGACTTTCATGGTCTTCCAAGAATTTTCATACCAAAATCTGTTCTGAAATTGATTTTTAGAGAATTGTACATTGCTCATGATCACAAAGACGTCAACATTTGAAACCTTGTCAAAAAATGGACTCCATGGAAAAAAATTAGGTTGATGGCAAGCTAAAATCAAGAGAAGATTTTTTCCAAAGCAGTTCGAGAGAAATCATGCAAATGCATATAATATTTTCCGCCATTATCCGAAAATTTATTATAGCCAAGGTGATTCCAACCGTCTTCCCATCGAACGAGCTGTATTCCATTATTTTTACAGACAGTCTCAGTATTCGAATTAAACTTGTTAAACGGGGGCACAAAAATGTTTGACTTGACCAAACTTGCAGAGGCTAAAATGCTCATTTCCTGCGCGCCAAAATCTAACAACCGATGGTCTACGTGTATTAGTCCGTGGGATGCAACATCGCACTTGTATTTCAAAACTATGTCGGTGAACCAACCTGGCACGCCAATTTTATCAACCTTGTAGTACACCCTGTGGTCACTGTATGCGTTTAATATTTTTGGGAATACACGTTGTTTGATTTGATCAAAATCGCCATTTTTTTGCACTTCCATTTGAAAGACCATGGGGGAAACTGCTAAGAGTATTCGAATGGTGGGATATTTCTCACGGACCAAACGAAGCAAGTCTGAGAATTGGTCATAATCAATATTTAATGAAATGTCGTCAATTCGCAATACTGTATTTTCAGGGTAAAACGTTCCTTCTGATTCTGGCACGGAAAAATTCTATATTAAGTTTCAGGAAATTCAAGTTCAAGGGCCCATGCCAACTTCTCCAGCCGGCTTAATAGAACTTAGAGCAGCAGGGATTCAATTGGTGATTCCTCAGCAATGTTTTTGCCCTGATAATCCAAGTCCGTGTGAGTAATGGCGGAAAAGAAATATAGCATTAGATCTATGTTTAAGCCGATATGATTTTCTCATGAAGCTAATAAGTTTTTCACTTTTTGGGAGTGAAGCCGTCTATGTTGAGGGATTACTCCGCAACTTAGAAACCGTTTCCATAAAATTAAAAGATTACGTTCCGATTATTTTTTTAGACCATTCAAGTGATGCTCGTCTTGTAGATAAAATTCAAGATTTAGGTGGAATTGTGAGATTACGTTCAAGTGGCTGGGCGGCAAACGGAACTTTTTGGAGGTTTCTTGCATTATTTGAAAGTCAAGCAGAAAGAGCAATCTTTCGAGATGCGGATTCAGATATCTTAGATCGAGATATTTTTGCAATTCGAGCTTGGGAAAATTCTGGTAAGAAATTTCATATTATGAGAGATCACCCCTTGCATAGTGCTCCAATTTTAGCGGGAATGTGGGGCGCAGAAACTCAAGAGGCGCGAAACTTTATATATCCAGAAGATTTTATAAATTATTCGGAAGCTAAAGGAGAGGATCAAAATTACCTTGCAAAAATTTATCCATTGATTGTTAAAAAAGCCTTAATTCATGATGATTTTTTTTGTTATGAAAGAACTGCTCAAAGATTTCCAATTCCACGTGTAGGATTCGAATTTGTTGGTGAACCTCTTGATCAGTTTGGTGCCTCTCAATCTACGAAATCAAGACTGCTAATCAAAAAATTTAATAAGTCCAGAATGTATCGAACTAAAATACGAATAATGTTTTATCTTTACATATTCCGCTTGAAGATAACTTATATTAGGGGCTCCATATGCTTAAAGTGAGGTTTCTCAATTTTTGGCCAGGGTTCGTAGCTCATGAGTCATTATTTTTTCAATGCCTGAAGAAAATCACAAACTCAAATTTAGTTTTGGTCAATGATTTAAAAAGCGTGGTGGATTTACAGTTTGAGTCTGTCTATCCTCAAGTTTCGAGTCTAAGCCATTTGATCGACCGTTTAAAATTGGAATCCAGAATATTATCAATTGATGATTATTCAGAAAAATATAGACTTGGCTTTTCAAGGAATTCACATTCTCCTTCAAGACGACGGGTTTGGTACACAGCCGAAAATTTAAGGGCACCACACGGGGTCTTTGACCTGACTATTAGCTTCGATCAGACCGATAAAGCTCTTAAAAATCTCTATTTCCCATTCTGGATGTATCGGCTTGATTGGGGGATGGGTAACACCTTAACTGAAATTGCTCCAAAGCCTCTGGACTTAGTTCTACCCAGAATTTTTCATCCGCGTCCAAATGAGGCTTGCGCCTTCTCAAGTGCAAGGAATCTAACAAGAATGAGGACTTACGCTGTTATGCAATCTATAATGAAACTGGATTTGTATGGCTCTGCATTCAATAGACGAGTTGATTCCAAATCTAAAGTTGCGGAAAATTATCTCTACCAGATCTGTCCCGAAAATTCCATAAGTTTGGGTTATGTCACAGAGAAACTTGTAGAAGCTTGGGCCGTGGGTAATATTCCGGTCTGGCAGGGCTTACATTTGGAAAATATTTTCAACCCAAATTCTTATATTGACGTAACAGGACTAAGCCAAAATCAAATTCAAAATATATTTGATGAACTGACAGATCAGGATTTAAAGAAAATGTACGAGTCCCCGCTATTACTCAAAACACCAAACATCGACCATTTAATGACTAGTTTAACTGAGCTCATTAATTGAATTTTCTTAACTTACTAAGTCTTTTATAAATGCTTGGTTTAAGAACTAAAGAAAAATAATTTTTGCGCCCTCCAAACGATCTCGTGATTTTTGAATTTAATATTCCTTTAAGAATTCCTCGAATTGATTTTCGATATTCAGGCCAACTTGTAGGATCAGTCTTAAGAGAAATTGAACTGTATATTGGCTTAAATTCCCAACTGTGGTTCACAACCGCAGGATAGAGTTGGAAGAAATTAACTCTAGAAGACCATGTGGGCCAGTCAGGGGCGCCAACTATCTTGCTTTCATTTCTGATTAAATTTCTGCAATTTGAATTCATTATGTATCCAACTGCACCAGTAGGTAGCGAAGAAATTCTTGACAGCGAGAAATTTCGATCTAATGATCTAAATTTCTTATAATTTCCACCGTAGCCGGCGTACAAAAGCACTACTGTCGGTTTTCTAAAATCCAAGTCGGAAATTAGCCTGAGTGCATCATGAAACGCCTGCAAATCAAGCACCAATGCATCATCCTCTAAGATACAAAACCAATCACCAGTTGACTCTGTTTGAGCTTTATTGTGAGATAACACTGCCGCGGACTGCGTCGAAGACAACTTTCTGCCAATCACAAGGCTATTTGATAGCTGATCGATCCGAAAATGTTCATCAAAACTTTCTTTTCTTCCGTCAAATCCAGAAATGACAATCCCATTTGGAAACGACTCATTGAGGAGCTGATTACGTAATATGCCATTTGGCGTTATGATATAAATGTTCAATTTAATATGCTCCTATCCCCTTGATTAGTCGGTTTCTAATACTCTTTTAGGTGATTTAATCCTACATGTGAAAGAATATAATCATGGAAATTTGCGCTCTAATTATCGCAGTAGGGGGAGAGCCTCGCAACCCTAAAATTCTCCAGCAACTAATCGAAACTTCAACCTTTGTTGAAATTGAGATTTTTCGTGCGATAACCCCTGAAGATTTGGAGCCAGATGTTCTGAGATTTCAAATCATGCAATCAAGTGCACTACTTTCGCGTGAAATAACTGAGAAAGAAGTTGCTACAAAATTAAGTCACGAGCAGGCGTATCGCTATGCAAAACTAAAGAATTGGACAAATTTGATGATCTTCGAAGACGATGTTGAAATCCGAAGTACGCTAGAATTAAAAAATAGGATCGAAAAGTTAAAGGAATTTGAAAAGCCGGTAATTTATTCGTTTTATTCCCCAAGTTGGTCAGTTTGGAGAAGAAATGAAAAGGGATTAATTAGTCTAATCCCACCACCAGGGGCTGTTGCATACATCATAAATGGCGTTGCTATCGAAAATGCAATCACGGGTAGAAGTTTCGGTTTGGCAGACTGGCCAACTTGGTCAAGAAAAACTAACTTTTATTTAGTTGAGAATTCCGCAATTGACCATGTACAGAATGAGTCATTACTCGAAATTGAACGAGAAAAGTCAAAATCTTACCAATCGTCCTTTGCTATCAGGTCTGTCCGAGCAGTTAGAAGTCTCTCGTCCGATACTATCTATTTCACTTTGGTTTATCCGGCTATCTGGAAAATCGCCCATACAATCCAATATTTATTTGGGTTGAGGAAAAAATCGGATCATTCAAGGATAATTTTTGCAATTAAACGTGCAGGCACCCTCGCCACAGCAGCAGAAAGTGAGAGAAAAAATTGAATGTTTTTGTGGCAGGAATTAATGGATTAGTTGGGAGTGCAATCTTACGAGAGGCACCTCCAGAGTTTAAGATTTTTGCTCCGACTAGAAGTGAATTAGAATTAGAGAATTCCGACGAAGTTTTAGAATTCTTTGTCACTAATAGAATTGAAGCGGTCATATTTGCCGCCGCTAAAGTTGGAGGCATTCTTGCAAATTCAACTTCTCAGTATGACTTCTTGTTGAAAAATCTGACCATTCAAAATTCAGTTTTTGAAGCGGCAAAACATGCTGGAGTAAAGGATTTTATATTTTTGGGCTCTTCGTGTGCATATCCGAGAATGGCGGAGCAGCCTATTAAAGAAGATGCGCTTATGACAGGTCCACTTGAGCCAACGAACGAGGCCTATGCCTTAGCTAAAATTGCAGGAATTAAGATGTGCAAGGCACTTCACGAAGAACTTGGTCTCAATTATTTTACTTTAATGCCCACAAACCTGTATGGCTCGAATGACAACTTTGATAAAGCTACGGCACACGTACCTGCTGCACTGTTACGAAAATTTCATGAGGCCAAATTATTTTCGAGTCGAAGTGTGGAAATATGGGGAACTGGTGAGCCAATGAGAGAGTTTATGTCTGCCACTGACTTAGCTAGGGCATGTTGGTTTTTCATTTCTCGAAAATTTGGAGGAGAAGTTATCAATATTGGAACAGGCTTTGAAATTTCAATTAGTGATTTTGCGATTCTAATTGCTCGAATTGTGGGTTATGAAGGTGAAATTATCTTTAATCCAAATTTTCCAAACGGCACGCCCAGAAAAGTTCTAGATTGCTCGAAGGCTCATTCTTACGGCTGGAGTGCTACTATTAAATTGGATGAAGGAATGCGCAATACTTACGACTGGTTTTCGACCCATTACGATTTAGGAGACGTGCGAGGTGTCTAGAAAAGTTGCATTGGTCTCGGGTGTCACGGGGCAGGATGGCTCCTACTTAGCCGAACTGTTGCTCGAAAAGGGCTACGAAGTTCACGGCATTAAACGTCGCTCGTCAAGTTTGAATACTTCTCGTATCGATCATATTTATCAAGATCCACACAGTGAAACTCGAAATTTTATTTTACATTATGGGGACATGACAGACTCAAGTAGTATTTATAGAATTGTGTCAGAAATATGTCCAGATGAAATATATAACCTCGCAGCTCAATCGCACGTTCAAGTTTCATTTGAAACGGCCGAATACACAGCGAATGCTGATGCCTTAGGCGCAACTCGAATGCTTGAGGCAATTAGGCTGTTTAATTTAGAGAAGAAAACCAGATTTTATCAAGCATCAACTTCGGAAATGTTTGGTCTTGCTGGTACAGAAAAACTTACTGAAAGTTCAAAGTTTTATCCCCGAAGCCCATATGGAGTGGCTAAATTATATGCACATTGGATGACTATCAATTATCGGGAGGCGTACAATTTATATGCATCCACGGGGATTCTTTTTAATCACGAAAGCCCGCGTCGGGGAGAAACTTTTGTCACTCAAAAAATTGTGAAACGTGCAGCACAAATTCTAAAAGGCTCTGAAAGTGAAATGTATTTAGGAAATCTTAACGCGATTCGTGATTGGGGCCACGCTAAAGATTATGTTGAAGGCATGTGGAGAATTCTTCAGGCGCCTGCGCCTGACGATTGGTTACTGGCAACTGGTCATGCGATTACGGTTCGAGAGTTCGCCGAAAGAGTCTTTCGTAAAGTCGGATTTTCGCTCTCCTGGACGGGTTCAGGCATAGACGAAATTGGAATTGATCAGCACGGAATTACTCGTGTAAAAGTCGATCCCCGATATTACAGACCAACAGAAGTTCCTTTTCTTTTGGGAGATTCGACAAAAGCAAGGACCCTACTCGGTTGGGAACCTAAATATTCCTTGGAGGATTTAATTAACGAAATGGTCGAGTACGCTGTAAATTCGTGATGTCCTGTATTAATGAAGGCAATTCGGAAAATCCAACACGAAGCAAATTAGATTTTTTCCCAAGAGGGATATTTCCTCTCAACCCTAAAAGGAGCCTTCTTTTAAAAAGTTGCAGAAAATCTCGTGTGAGTGTTGGATTATGATCAGATAAATACTGTTGACTTCTTTGAATAAATTCAGACAATTCTGAAATTGAAAATTCTTGAGCTTTGACCCAAGGAAGGGCAATAAGGGAAAAAAAATCAATGGAGTAAGCGCCAATTCCTAATTCATTGCAAAAATTTGTCCACTCGTCGTAAATCTTCGAAATCTGCCTCCGATCAATATTGCGATTTGCAGTGAATTGAGACTTGTGCTGCCGATAAAAATATAATTTATCGGCAATAAAACCTAATTTAGTTTTATGAAAGTATTTTAAGGCAATGCGCCAATCCAAGCAGTCATCTGCATCAAAAAAAGAATTGGCCCTCCACCATGAAGTCTGCATACACCAACTTGCATTCGCGCCATAAGCTCCTAACGTAAGATAAAGGGGATCGTATATAGTCGAGGAGAGATCTCCGGTGATAGATTTCTTAGGCCTACCTAATGAGTCTATTTTTTGCAAGCCTGCAATACTGAGTTGCTTATTCTCTAATTGTTTCAATTGAAGCCAAAATCGATTGGGACTAACCAAGTCATCACTATTCATAATCGCAACTGCGTCATTGATGATGAAATTAGATCCAATCGATAGAGCCTTTCCATAACCTTCGCCACCACCAGTTTCGACAAGGTGAAAATTTTCCAAACGAAAAAGATTTTTCGGCAGATCTTGAGATCGATCGGTGCGATCATCAATCAAAATAAGCCTAAGTGAGATTTTCTCAGATGCTGAAACTGAGCTAAGAGCTTCCTCAAAGTGACGATCCACTCGGTGAAATGGAAGAAGTACGTCAAGATCCATTTAAAATTTATCCTATTCTAATTTGTCTATAAACTTCCCTAAATAAATCCGAGTCCTATTTTAACTTGGCTTTTAGATAAAGGGACAAGTGACTATTGACCATTTTTTTTAAGTTAAATATTTTTGTAGCATGCTCTGAAGCCGCGAACTCCATTTGGCGTAGCACTTGCTTGTTCCTGCTCAAGAATAAAATAGCGTCAGCGATAGATCTTGTTTCCCGTGGGGTGACAAACCCCGTTACTCCGTCCACTACAACTTCCGAAGTAGAACCTACATCTGTTGCTACAACTGGCACACCTGACATTTGAGCTTCGATAAGGGAAATTGGCATTCCTTCATTTATGGACGTCGATAGGCAAACGTCGACTGCGGACCAGAAAAGTGAAGCATCTGTCCAACCCAAAATTGTGAGATTCTCTGGCGCATTCTTAGCGACATCATTCATTAAATTTCCGCCACCAGCCATAACAAATCGCACCTCAGGAAGCGCTCTAGCTAACTCAACAAGTTGAGTGGGATTCTTAACTTCTGTAACTCGGGCCATCCAACCGACCAGAAAAACTTTAGTCGGCAAGTTCAAGGTTTTTCTTGAAGTCGAAGTTTTAATTTTTGGAAACGGTGCGATTCCGGGAGGTATAGACTCCCAAATCTTGTGCCGCCCAATATTTTTGTTCCTAATTTCAATACCAACTCTGTTACCTACAGATACTAAAATATCAGTGCGCCGCGCCAGAACTCGCTCGATTTGTTGTATGAGAAATTTACCCATTGGAGAGAATGAATCATCATCAAACAGGTGGCCATGAAATGTATGGATCCGAGCATGTTTGCCAGCGATTAAGCGACCAATTAAGCCAGCCTTGAATGTATGGGTATGAATGATGTCTGGGCGAAATCTCCTAATTTCTCGCCTTAATTCAATCCACGCTCTCAAGTCGTTTATAGGGGAAATCTTTCTCCCCAAGTGTGGAATTCTAATGATTGGAAGCTCGCCGACAGAACCGTCTTCTATTTCAGACTCCTGTGTGTAGCCAGTTGCAATTTTACTAAGAGGGATCCCACTTGCGAGGGAGCCTACATATCGTGCCGTTCCCCCTACATTCATCCGTGCAATAATGTGTAAAACTTTCAAATTTGAATTCATTTTCTTAAGTGTTCTGAAATATCTTTAATTACAGAATTCAGAGATAATTTTGGAGCCCAAGCTAGGTCTCTTTTAATTTTTGATATATCGGGAACTCGTCTTTGCATGTCTTCGAACCCATTAGGATAGGCATCATCATATAAAATTTTTTCTATTTTACTTTTGGAGTTGGTCTGCTCAATCACGAGTTTAGCTAGATTTTCAATTGATATCTCAAAATCATTTCCTACGTTGTACACCTCACCTATTGTGTCCACGGAATCTGTAATTGCTAAGACTGCCTCGACAGCATCTAAGACGTGACAAAAGCATCTCGACTGCTTACCTGTCCCATATATAACCAGAGCCTCATCGCTTATTGCGGCGGATACAAATCTTGGGACCACCATCCCATAGTGCCCCACTTGCCGGGGTCCTACGGTATTAAAAAACCGAACAAGCCGAACGGGTAAACCCTTCTCATTGAAGTAAAAATAGGCCATAGATTCATCAATGGCCTTAGCTTCAGAGTATGACCATCTACTTTTAAGGGGCGAGCCTACTATCCTGTCAGATTCCTCATGGAGTGCATGAGCTTCATTCTTGCCATAGATTTCCGAAGAAGATGCAATAAGTACTTCTTTTCTAAATTTATGAGCGGCTTCCAGAACATTTTCAGTTCCCCGCACATTCGTTAACAAAGATTGAAGTGGTTGGTCAACAATTGTAAACACTCCAACAGCGGCAGCTAAATGATAAATGCTGTCGACCGAACTGATTAACTTTTCCAGCAGACTCACATCCAGGATCGAACCTTCTTCGATTTTAAGATTTGGATTATTCAGAAGGTGTTTTAAATTCTTAAGATTTCCTGTAGAAAAATTATCCAGTACAACTACCTGATCTCCGCGAGCTATGAGCTTGTCTATAATGTGAGATCCAATGAAGCCTGCCCCTCCGGTAATTAACGCTCTCATTTAAGTCGTCCACGCGTATCCAAAATTGGAACTTCGTGCAATTGTGATAATTCTGTCGATGTATGCGGATTTACGAGTATGGCTAAGTCAAAATCGTCGCTTAATTCGGTTGAAAATTCCCCTTGCCATTGTTTCACTAAGTCGTCGTGCCAAGTAACAAATGCACCTCTTTCACGCAGGTGGTGCATCAAAGCACTAGCCGGCGTCTCGCGGACATCTGAAACATTTGGTTTATAAGCAACCCCAACCAGCAAGATGCGCTTTTTCGTAAGTCCACCCAACATTTTTGCAGCTAGCTCACCAAAATAGATTGGGATATTTACATTTATCGCATCTGCAAGTTCAATAGACTTAATTTGCAGTCCCAATTCGTGGGCTTTCGATGATAAGTAGATTGGATCAACGGGTATGCAGTGCCCTCCTACTCCAGCGCTGGGGTAAAAAGGCATAAACCCATATGGCTTAGTAGCGGCCGCCTCAATTACCTGGCCTATATCGAGCCCAAGAGTTTGGCAAAATTGAGCAATTTCATTTATGAACGAGATATTTATCAATCGAAATGAATTTTCGAGCAGTTTCGCCGTCTCTACGACTTCGACGGAGTTGAATACTAAAACTGTTTCCACAAAATTCCTGTAAAAATTAGAGGCCCGCTTACCGGCAGTTTCAGTGACTCCGGCGACTAACTTTGGAGTATTTTTGATACCCCACAATTTATTAGAGGGATCGATTCTTTCGGGTGAATAGGCTAATTCATATGAAATCTTAGTTCCATCTAGTAAGGGAGCGACTAAGTCTCTTGTAGTCCCTGGTGAAACAGTCGATTCTAAAATCACTAAAGCATTATCAGACAAGTGCTCCGAGATAGAGCTCACCGCATTGAGAAGATATGAAAAATCAGGTTTACGGAGTTCGTCGAGGGGGGTAGGCACACAGATTACAATGATCTCGCAATTCGCAACTGCAGTAAAGTCGGTGGTACAACTATATTTTCCTCTTGCTAGGAGTTCAGATATTTGAGAGTCTAGAACGTCTCCTATTTGAGAAATGCCCGAAGATATTTTTGATACTAAGGTTGAATTAGTATCGATTCCAGTGACATCAAATCCAACCTCTGCGGCCGCGATTGCTACAGGCAATCCAACATACCCCTGTCCAATGACGGAAACCTTCATGTCCGATGAGGCCTGTGCATAGGGATTGGGTAGCAGAGAGTTGTGAACTTTATCGGGCAGACAGATCCTATCTCCGCTTTCATGCCTCTATATTACAGATTAAAATTGAGGAAAGTTGATTCCTTTTGAGCGTGACTCTGATCGCCAAACTTCACTTTTGTCTGCTTTGAGATGCTAAATTGCACCATAATCAACTTACGAGGATTTTATTGAGAATGGGGCGAAAAATTAAATCCATCAAATTTCTGAGCTTTATCTTTTTATCTCTTGCTCTTGTGGCAGTGAGCACACCTGCCCGCGCTGATTCTTTAACAGCACCTACGCTCGTCTCCTTCACCATGTCACCAGATACCCTTGACTTAGCCACCGATAAGAAAGTCGTGACGTTTGATCTTGTTGTTAACAGTCCAACGGGGATTGCTTCAACTCAGACTCTGGTCACACTCACAGACGGTATAAGCAATAGCCTCGTCTTCCCAATTGTTCGTCAAGATAGGCCACTCAATACTGCCCTACAGTCAGTTGAGTTCAAGGGTACCTTCACCCTTCCAAATGCTTTACCGTCAGGTGCCTACACGGCAACAGCGGCTCCAATTCTTGGTTTGAATTCAACGGGCGGGAATGGATATTCAAGTCAGACCATGAGCGCAACATCGACATCCACGCTGATTGGAGCAAAGAATGCCCTGCTTGTTCGTAGCAGTGGAAATTTAAACTTTGCGTATTCAACTTTTGTGGGTCCAACTTTCTCTACATCTCATAGCAATATATTTACTGATCCAAAGTACAACTCAGCTGCAGCTCCAATTTGGAGAGTGGGAGAGATTTTTAATCCCATTGATTATTATGAGTTGCTGATTCCGACACTCTCTTTAAAGGTGAAAAGTATTACTCCTGCAACTTGCACAAGTGATGGAGTAATACTAACTTTGAAATCTGCGGGAACTTGTAATTTTGTGGTCTACACCGAAAAAACCTCTGATTACCAGTACAAGCAAGATGACGAAGTTGTTGTCGTTGCTGCAGAGCGAACTAAGCCTTCACTCAGTGTTGGTAGCATTGCAACACAAAGCTCAGCAACTTTGCCACTTACAATTCTGGGACCCTTTGTATTCGGAGTGAACGGAATTGTTTTCCCGGTCGCTGCGACTCCTTCGGTTTGCTATCCCGTAGGAAGTTATGTCACGATTGTTAGTGGTGGAACTTGCACTCTCAACTATTCCACTCCTGCAACAACGAGTTATTTAGCCTCTGATGTGCATCCCCTCACGTTCCAAATTACTCGAGCAGCACAAACTGTCACCTTTTCAGCGCCATCTGAGTTGGCCCTGGCAAGCAGGACCTTTGCCTTAAGCGCTGCCGCGTCAAGTGGGGCTCAGGTCATATTCCAATCTGATTCACCGACCATATGCTCTGTTACCGAAAATTCATTGAAACTTCTCTCACGGGGTAACTGCCAAGTAGAGGCGATTCAAGTGGGTACCGCTACACTTTCGCCAGCGTCTTCGACCCAGTCAATTGCAGTCACCGGTACTCTGCCAGCTTCGAAAACAGGTAAAGCTAAGACAATTATCTGCGTAAAGAGCGGGAAGAGTAAGACCTTTACTGGCTCTAAGTGTCCTGCAGGATTTAAGGCCAAGAATTAATGTCGAGTAGACTTAAATATCAGTTCGTCAGCTAAATAAAAATAAGGGGAAGAATATGTTGAAGAAAACAGTAGCCACTGTATTTGTGAGCGCGCTTCTTGCGACCACTGGTTTAGTGACACCTTCACATGCTGCGGCCATCAAAAATGGAGCTGCCTGTGCAAAGACTGGAGCAAGCACGACTGTCAAAGTAAAGGGTGTCAGCAAGGTATATCTCTGCCGAATTAACCCATCGGTTGCAGGTGCAACTGCTCCAACATGGACCCTCAAGACATGCATCAGCTACTGGGCTGCGGCGCAAAATAGCCAAGATTCCATTACTCAGCAGCGCGGACTTGTCAGCTCTATGAGCGAGCCGGATAAGACCACCTATACAAAGCAACTTGATGCTTCGCAGGCTTCGCTCGATAAAGTGAAAGCTGCAATTGTCAGCAATCATTGTAAAGCTGGTCTATAAGCTGTAAAAATATACTTCCTTCCCACTTTCTTCTGAAGGTGGGAAGGTTGATTTTTTGAGGTATTTCCACATCCGAGCAGCACCTACAGGGGCCGCCTGTCTGGTTTTCAGGATCAAACAGCGGAATACGAACTTAGCAAGGGTGTGTACCCGCTCTGGATGTCTGCGCCTTGGAATTTGCCAGAGCCCGCCACCCCACCCAAGGGGAGTATGGAGTCAGTCAAAGAAGTTTTTTGGACTATTTGGGATCTCTCGCCCCGCATGGCCTAAATACCAAGGAATGGCACGTAATAATATAGAATATGGTTCTGAGGTCATCTATGTGACCGTAAATGTCCGAATTGTCCTTTCCACGCGACAATCACCGAGCTCAAGCGTAGTAGCGAGTAGAGGCAGCGACGGCTGCATCTGCAAGACAGACCGGTTATTCAAGGAGTCCAGAAGTGAAGTTCACAAAGCAGGCTGAGGTTACAAGCCCACGTATGTGGAGCGTTGCCGAGCTTGGTGCTTTCTACACAGTGCACAGCTTTGAACTCAAGACTCATGCCAATCGCATTCTCAAAGATTCGCTGCGCGCGGATGAAGTTGTTCAAGATGCCTTCATCAAAGTCATGCTTGCCGCTCCTGAACTTGCATCAGCTGAGCATGCGCTTTCCTATTTGCACCGCACTATCGAAAATCTCTGTATCGATCTCTTCCGCGCAGAGGGTCGTCGTCCAAATTTGGTTGCACTCGATGATGCAACAGCTGAAGTGGAATCACAATGGCAAGACCAAGGTGACCACAGCCAAGTGATTACCGCCGCAGAAGATGCCGCGATCATCCGTCAAGCATTAGCACTCCTCTCACCAGCTGAGCGCACGGCGCTTGTCATGTGGGAGATGGATGGACGCACTACTGCTGAGATTGCAGCAGAACTTGGCATCAAGGAATCTTCTGTGCGCCACACTGTTTCTCGCGCTCGTGCTTCTCTTCGCACAATCCTTTCAACTCTCATCATTGATGAAGAGCGCGGCCTTACAGCCCTGGATCTTCTCTCTACCTCCTATAAGAAGGCAGCAGAGCTTGCGAAGAAATCTTCCCGAGCTGCTCTCTCACTCTTCTTAGTCGTTGGAGCATTCCTAGGTTTCCATGCCTTTACAGGACATGAGACAAAGCTTGTTGCCCAGGCACCTGTCCAAACACCTGCTCCCGTAGCTCCTGCTACACCAACTCACACAGCAGTTGCTGTTCAAGCATCTTCTCGTCAAGCGCAGATCACATCTCTTACTCAGCAGCTCCAATTTGCTCAAGTAGAGCTCGGCGCTCAAGTTGACCTTTTGAATGTCATCAACGAGACCAATGTCTTTGGACAGAACGCAGCTATCCCAACAGCAGCTCTGACCATCATTCCAACCACCCCAGTAGGCGGTGGAAGCAACTAAATAACTTTCCGGCTCTTTGATCTCCACGGTATTGCACGTGCTTACCGCGAAGTAAAGAAGAACCGGGATAGATAGCGAAAGTCTTCATAAGGAAGGCCAGATCTATCGAAAGCCGGTCAAGAAAGACTTGATCGACTTATTGAAAGGAAATACATGTCTACAAAGACAATTTCAAAGCGCGTAGCGCTTGCAACAGTAGTTGCACTTGGTGCGGGAGTTCTCTCTCTCGTTTCAGTGTCATCTGCTAGTGCGATCGAAAGCGTTACAAACAACGTTGCCGCTAACGCAACTGACGGTATCACAGCCTCATCTACTGCACTTTCTGCTGCTTCTTCTGGCTTAATTGCCGTAGGAACAGGAACAGGTCTAGCTGAGACTGCAACTCTATCTGCATCTGGAAAAATTGCAGTGGTATATCTAGCAGCAGCAGGTATTCCTGGAATTCAAGTAACAGGTGGAACTATTTCATCTGTTAGTCAGGGTGGAGGTTCAGCTCTCTTGGTTACAGGCGGAACTTTCGTTTCTGGTGGAACTGGCGTTACAACTCTCACAGCGCTCATTGCACCAAATGCTGGTGTGAGCTCAATGACTGTTGGCATGTATAAGAGCATGACAGCTCTTGCTACTTCAACAGCAACATCAGGAGTACTTGAAAAATTGATGACTGTCTCAATTGCCTCTACATCAGTTGCTGATGTACTTTCTTTGACAAATACAAAGACGTACTACCACGCAACAACTGTAGCGACAACTCAAAGCTCTGGTTATACCGGCGCTGATGTTGCAACTTCTAACTATGCAACAAGCGGATTCTTCACAGTTGCTCCTCGTGATGCATACAACACTGTCTTGTCATCATCACATTTCGTGCAGGTATCTGCCACGAATGGTGCTTTGGTATCGATTACAAATAACGGTACCAACGCAACTACCCCAACACTTCCTTCTGCTTTCATAGCGACAAGCGGTGCTTCAGCAACTGATCCTGTTGTTCAGGTAAAAGCTGCGGGAGCAGTACTTAGCGGTGGCACAACCTCAGTAACAGTCTCAATCGACGGCGTTGTTGTTGGAGTTGTTCCATTTACCTTCACAGGTAAGGTTGCAAAGGTAACTCTTGGAGCAGCTGGTAATGGTTACTCTGGTGCTTCTACTTCTGCTGCACCTAACCGTTTCTCAATTGCGTTCGCTGATGCTGCAGGAAATGCCGTATATCCAGCTTCAGGTAACACAATTTATCCAAACAACATTGCTAAGAATGCAAATGCCTGGAAGGGCTTTGGAACTTCTCTAGCAACTACTGTGTATCCTGTAGCAGGTACAACTGGTTATGTCTACTTCGGTTGCCCATCTGGAACCAACGTGACTGATGCTGCCGTAGTTGATTATACAAATGCGGATGGTTCTGTTGTCTCTTCTAACAGCACTTCATTCACATGTTCAGGAATTGCTGATTCATACTCAGCAAAGCTTGATAAGTCTTCTTACAAGCCAGGTGACATTGCAACCTTGACAGTAACTTTCAAGGATAGCAAGGGTTCACTAGCAGGAGATCAACCAGCCGGTATTGCCGCAGCAGCTCCTGTAATCTCACTTGGTGGGCTTACAGCGGTAACAGCTCCAGCGGTTAACGACGTATCGGTAAATGGTGTCAAGACCTACACATATACAGTTGGAACCTCAACAGGTGGCTACGCAGGAAGTGTTTCATTCCCAACTGTTAATCTAAATAATGGTGTGGCTCAGACACTCAGCTATACGATCGCTGACGGTTCTACTTCATTGAACGATGTTCTTAAGGGAATTGTTTCTCTTATCGCATCAATCAATAAGCAGATCGCTGCACTTGCAAAGCTCGTTGCAAAGAAGTAACCACTTCTCTGTAAAGCTCTGGACCAGCCTTAAAAAGCTAGTCACCAAAGAGGCGGACCCTTATGGGGCCGCCTCTTTGGCATTTTTAGGGTGTGTTTGGATATTCAATTAAGTGTTTTCTTCAAGTATTGTGAGGGGATGGCTAAAGAACTGCGGCAAAGATCAGACACTCTATATCCGCTAGTGCTGGGCTTTGTCGCAATTGATTTTGCCTTTGTAAAAAATTTAAGTGACCCGCTGAATCCAATAAAGCTCTGGATTTTGGGAGCACTTGCAGCTTGGTCCATCGCAAATATTGCTTCTGATTACAGATTTCACTCACTTTTTGTTCGGGACAAAATTATTAAAACTTATTGTGGACTAGTCATGGTTTTTATCGGTTTGATGACCATAAATTTTTTTGTCATGCCAGTGAAATCAATTGGACTTTTCGGAGATTCAGGAAGAAGTCTCGGACTTCTTTATTATCTTTTTTTGGCTTGTATTAGCTGCTACGTACTTTCAATAATTTCCATAGATGCCATCGAGCAATTTTACCGGGTGATAATTATCCTAACCATTTCTTTGTCTCTGTATGGTTTTCTACAATATCAGCACATTGATTTCATCAAATGGATCACTAGCTATAACCCCATAACGCTCTTCACAGGAAATCCAGATTTTTCAGCAAGCCTTTTGGGTTTCTTTGGTGTCATTTGTTTCACTGGTTTATTTTTAAATTTTCGAGTAGTTGTGAAAATGTCAATCGGAGTCATTTCTTTGTTTGATTTTCTTGTTGTCTATTTGACTGGAGCGTTTCAAGGGTTAGCGGTCTTGGCCATAGGCATTGGAATTGTTTTATTAGTAGTTGTTTTCCAGAGAAGTAAAAGAATTGCTTTAGGTGTCTTCTTATTGGAAATCTTGCTGGGAATCATTTCACTTCTTGGCATGGTAAACATGGGAATGCTTGCTCGCTTTTTTTATAAATCTTCCGTTATTGATCGAGGATATGATTGGCGCGCAGCTATACAAATGTTGAAGTCGCACCCATGGCTTGGGGTTGGAATTGATCACTACAGTGGATATTTTTTGCAATATCGATCAGCAAAATATCCGCTTATTTATGGGTACTTCCAATCTGGAAATAATGCACACAATGTTTTTCTGCAGATTTTCGCTACTTGTGGATTGCTTGCGGGGATCACCTATGTAGGACTTTTTTCATTTATCTTTTATAGAGGGTACAAGGCCGTTCGAATTCGTTCTGGAACAGAGCAAATTTTGGTAGCTGGAATCTTTGCGGCTTGGGTTGGTTTTGTCGCCCAACAAGTAATCTCCATCGATTTTGCCGCTATCAGCGTGTGGGGGTGGGCCTTTGGGGCCGCTCTTGTTAAATTATCGATTCCGCAGCTTGATGTGACTAACATCCGTCATTCAAGTGATGCGTTGAAGCAAAAGAAGCAAAACCGAAGGTCTAGCGCGCCATCTGGGAATGCGTTAAGGCTCAGCATCTTTAGTATTGCCATTTTTGCATTGGCATTTGTTGTGGTCCCAATGCACCGCAATTTATCGCAGCCGCTTGAGTTTCATCGAACACCTGTCCCAAATTTCGAAGGTGGTCGCCAAGCGTATTTGATCCTAGCAGGTCGCATTTTTGATCTGCCATTGCTCAATCCAAACGATAAACTTCAGATTGCGACCGATCTTGCTACTCAAGGATTCGGACCCGAGGCAGTCAGTTATTTGAAAAAAACGATCGCGGCAGATTCACGAAGTAGTAATGCACATTTAGTCCTCGCTGATGTGTACGAGCATTTGAAGGATTTTCCGAATGCAATTATCTACCGACTCAAAGTTGCTCAGCTAGATCCATACGGTGCAGAAAATTTAGTGCAATTGGAGAACGACTATCTTCGAGTGAAGAATTTTAGCGCCGCGAAGTTAACGCGAGATGCTATCAAGGCAATGGCACCTGGTACCGATGTGTCCAAAAGAGCTGTAAGCCTGATAACAAACTAACCCCAAAGATTCACGAGTGGTTCAAATTGAATTCTGACAACTTTTCTGTAGCTAAAGTCAAAGGATAAACTTGTGAATAGGCGCGTATTTCTCACAGCAGTGTTGGGCATTCTCAGCACATTATTGATTGCTTTCCTTCTAACTCTGGGTAATAACGTCGATGCTCCATCCCCGATGACTGCTGGAAGTGCTCCAACTCTTGCTTACCCTAAAGGAGCCTCTGATCCGAATTACACAATCTTGTGCGTTAAAAAAGGCGATGGGAAATTAAGGTTTACGAAAACCGGTCCGTATGCCACATGCCCTTTTGCTTATGAGACAGTTCCTGTGCAACTCAAGTCAAAAATGATTAAAAAGTGAAGCTGCACTACTCGCGCACTTCGATTTTTCTAAGACTTAAGCTCGAATTTAGGTGTACAAACAAAGTTGGCGTAAGCAACCACAAGTTCGTTAAAAGATCACGGGCCTGGTTCCGTACGATTATAATCTGCATTCTCGATTGGGCAGTTTCAAGAGCGGAGAAGCTATGATTCGGTCTAAAGCAAAGAAGGGTCTACTAAAAGTACGAAACAGAAAAACTTTTGAGTCATTAAACTTTCTGGCATTCAGAATATTTTTCAAAAATTTTCTGAGGCACCCCGAAGTCACCGATGAAAGAACAAATGTGAAGGTGGGTGCTGGAAATGGAATGGCGAGAAGCACCGATCCTTTAAAATTGGCTTTGATCTTTTTAAGACACGTGGGTTTACCTTTTTTTTCCAATTCTTTCATTCTTGATCTGGGTTGTGGAGATGGAATTGTCCTCAAGTTGCTAGAACGACTTGGGTATCGCAAAATAGTGGGAGTGGAAAGTGATCGTCATCTTTGTTTTCTCGCAAAACAAAATTCCAAAAAATCCAAGATTATAGAAGGTAATTTTTTGCACAGAAGGATTATTGCGGAAGTGGCAGCGCTAAAACCTCGCATTATTTACCTATTTAATCCTGCACCACCACACGAAGTATTGTTTTTTTTGGAGTCTTTAATTAACGAAACAGAATTAGTTCTTATTTTACGAAATCCGGAAGCTTTTCAAGATATTTGTTCAAGTACAAAAATTCAAGTTTTATCGATTCATTCTTATGATAATTACAAAATTTTGAAAATCCAGCGGGCCCGAAAAAATCTAAATTAAAAATTTTGGATCCCTCTAAAAGCCTGGGAGTGCATCCCGCATACTACTTTGGAATATCGTGTAAATCACATTTTCAGGTCGAAAATGTATTCAAAGGGTCAAAATGGCAATGGAGCCTTTTGGGATAGAGAGGCCTGCTCATTCTTAGTGAGTAAGTACGTTCTCCGTCAAAAATACCTACTCATTAACCATGAGTAAGCAATAAAGAGGCTCCAAAACACTCGTGGGAGATGAGTAGGTCCTAGCGGATTATTTCTGGCTTGCTTTGAGCCTAGTAGCAGATACCAATAGACACGTGTTGCGTTAATAACGAAACCTGTTACTATTTAAGCGTGATCCTTACCTTTGCGGATAAGCAGACACAGGCTCTCTCTGAGGGAAGACCAGTCAGCAAATTCGCATCCTTTGAAAGGATTGCCCGTCGCAAGTTGCGGCAGCTTGAAATTGCTGGACGCTTAGAGGATTTACGGATTCCCCCAGGAAACCGCCTCGAGCGCCTCAAAGGGGATCGTGCAGGGCAGATGAGCATTCGCATTAACGACAAGTGGCGAGTGTGCTTCAGATGGACACCTGCTGGTCCCGAGGATGTTGAGATTGTTAATTATCATTAGGCATAGGGAGGGGAACTTATATGGCTACCAAGACAGCAAAGCGCAGTTCTAAGGCGAGCACTAAGCGTCTAGATTCGATCACACCTGGTGAATTGCTATGGGAAGATTTCATGGAACCAATGGGATTGACTGCCTACCGCCTTGCGAAAGAAGTAGGTGTCCCCGCGCAACGTATTGGCGAGATTCTAAAAGGTAAGCGCGGCATAACCGCAGATACTGACTTACGTCTATGCCGTTTCTTTGACTTATCCGCTGGATACTGGTTACGTGCCCAAGCGGCCCATGATATTGAAGTGGCTCAAGTACAACTGAGAAAGACTCTGCAGACTATTAAGCCTTGGACTCACAGAGTCGCATAGTTTGGAGTGACTGATTGTCTAGTAATCACCGATGGGTCGTTAAATTTAGAGATGTTCTTCATACGGCGAAGGTGAGAGAGTATGAAAAATAATTTCTCGAAGACATGGAAGTTACTTCCCCAGTCACTGAGGAAAACAATCGTTTTCTTGGTTGGCTCCACCCTGATCGTGACAGGGCTACTTTTGATCATTTTGCCTGGACCGTTTACTTTGCCTCTAGTTGTGCTCGGTCTAGTTGTTTTAGCTCTGGAGTTTGCATGGGCGGAGTCCCTATTGATCCGAGTACGCCAACAAGGGAAAAAAATTGATCTAAAGAAACTCCTGCGCAAAAAATCCAAATAGGCAGTTATCTCGACGCACTTAAGTGGCGAAGTTCCCATTGGTATGAAATCCTTATGGAATGAAGCGCCTATCCATTTATATTTCACTTGTTCTGCTCTGTGCCTCTGGGTTTAGTGCGCCCGCCCAGGCATCAGGTCCATACGATGCATCTTCTGTGATGTTTGCGCAGATGATGGTTCCTCACCACAGACAGGCTGTCTTGATTTCCCAGTGGGCACTGAAGCAAAGCAACAATCCTTCAGTGAAGAAACTTGCTTTAAGAATAATTGCCGAACAAGGGCCTGAAATTGTTCAAATGAACACATGGATTCCTTCTACAGCGATGAAGGGAATGGACATGCCCATGCAAGGAATTGTGAGCCCTGCTGACTTGGCAAAACTGCAAGCAGCTCGCGGGAAACAATTCGATGGTCTCTATCTAGTTGATATGACATTTCACCATCAGGGTGCGATTGCAATGGCTACTCCTCTGATGAAATCTAAAAACCCTGAGGTTGCTGCTCTATGTAAGAGCATTGTTTCGGGCCAAAGCGCTGAGATCAAAGAGATGGACCGAATTATGGTGACGGGTAAATAAACGAACCTGAAAAAATGAATTCTCACTCAGGATGAGTAGGTAATATTCACTACCAACTCTCAGTTTTACTCTTCGCATACGTCAATCCAAATTATGGATAACATACCTCTATGAGTAAAGACGACTACAAGAAAATCGGTTTTTTCTGGGCCATTCCTGTTCTTGGTCTTGCCCTAATCGTTATCTTTACTTCAATTTTTGGTTCTTTCGGTAATGGCAAAAACAATGGTGGACGCTTTATTGATGTGCAAGCTGTGGGAACAAGCAAAGTCGTTCCGGATGCTGTTGATCTGGCGATCACAGTGTCAAGCACTCAGGGCAGTAGCCAGCAAGCATTAGCTCAAACGGCTGCATCGGTCTCAAAAGTATTAGCGTCGTTAAAGGCGGATGGGATAGCCGAGAAGAACATAAAAACAACCAGCCTTAACTCTTCGCCTGTTTATTCTTATGCGAACAACAGCCAGAAAATCACTGGTTATCAGGCAAGCCAGAACCTCGATGTAACAATTCGAGTAGCTTCCAGTGCTGGAAAAGTTATTGATGACATCACTAAAGCGGCAGGTAATAACCTTCAGGTAAATGGAGTGAGTTCCTTCGTTTTCGACCCTACAGCTGCGCAGGCAAGTGCTGAAAAGAGCGCAGCACAAAGCGCCAAGGTAAAAGCACAGGCATATGCCAGAGCACTGGGCGTGAAATTGGGCAAGGTCATATCGCTTACTGAAACTCCAGGTGCATCCACGCCAGTTCCAGTAATGGCGATGAGGAAATCAGCTTCCGACTCAACTCAAATCAGCCTCGGAACACAAGATGTAACGGTGACCGTTGATACACGTTGGGAAATTTCTGCCGGTTAAGCAGTGCGCAAGTGAGTGTTAGCGGGGCATAGGCCTTTATGATTAAGAGTTAGGATTGCACTATGAAACTTCCTTTTAACACGGCCCGCCCAGTTGGATTAGTTCTCGGATCAATTTTCATCATGATTGGCCTTATTTATGGTGGCTCACTTGTCGGTTCGGGTTTGGCAGCTAAAGCTGGAAATGCAATTACCGTAACCGGTTCAGCAAAGACCAGTGCAACGGCAGATAATGTTGTCTGGAATCTGACAGTTTCAGAGAGCGCTCAGAGCGCATCGAGTGCGGTGAAGAAGGTGGAGTCCGGATCTGCTTCTCTTGCTAAGTATTTAACCGATGGAACTCTGCCATCGAGTGGAATTGAAGTAGGCGGCATTTCTTCCTATCCCGTGAACGAATATGTCAATGGAAATGCAACGGGTCGAGTTCTTTCCTATAACGCATCCCAAACCACAATTGTTCGAAGTAAAGATGTGCAACTCATCAAGAAATTAACTAATGGAATTGGCGCGCTTCTTGCAACCGGGGTAAATGTTCAAAATAGCGGCCCTCAGTACTTAGTGTCTACGCTGGCTTCACTTAGACCCCAACTCTTGGCAGATGCGATGAAGGATGCAAAAGCGCGTGCAGTTTCAATTACTGCTGCTGTTGGTGGAAAGGTTGGCGCTGTTATTTCTGTAACGAGTGGGCCCGTGCAGGTAACGACTCCAGATTCAACAGATACATCTGGTGGCGGTTTCTACGATACGACCACTATTCCAAAGACCGTCTCGGTCACTGTGAGTGTGAGTTTTAAAGTCTCAAAGTAACGACGACTCATCGGCAATAAGTAGCTAATCCGCACTATCTTCTCATGCTGTATGAGTAGGTAGGCTCTTCAAAATCTCCATCAAATTGCCTAGAGTAGGACCATGAAATCACTTCAAAACTTCATCAACGGGCAATCTCTCCCTTCTAAATCAGGGAAGACATCTGAAATCATTAATCCTGCAACTGGCGCTGCCTATGCAACCGCAGCGGTATCGGATGCGGCAGATGTTGAAGTTGCGATGAAGGCGGCGAAGAACGCTTTCCCAGGATGGCGAGATTCAACACCATCAGAGAGACAACGCGCACTTCTGAAGATTGCTGACGCTTTAGAGTCACGGGCAGATGAACTCATTGCAATTGAATGCGAGAACACAGGAAAGCCAATAGGACTAACCTCATCTGAAGAAGTTCCTCCGATGATTGATCAGATTCGCTTCTTTGCAGGCGCAGCTAGAAACCTTGAAGGTAAATCTGCCGGTGAATATATGAAGGGGATGACTTCTTTTATTCGCCGTGAACCGATTGGAATTTGCGCGCAGGTAACACCATGGAATTACCCAATGATGATGGCAACTTGGAAGTGGGCACCTGCTATTGCTGCAGGAAATACAGTTGTATTGAAGCCAAGTGACACAACGCCAGCTTCGACTCTCTTTATGGCTGAAGTCATGTCTGAATTCTTACCTGATGGCGTCTTCAACGTTGTTACTGGCGATCGTGATTCAGGTCGTTTAGTTGTTGAGCACAAGATTCCTTCGATGGTCTCAATTACTGGTTCAGTGCGCGCGGGTATTGAGGTAGCAAAGTCTGCTGCGTCAGATGTGAAGCGTGTTCACTTAGAGCTTGGCGGCAAAGCTCCAGTTGTTGTCTTTGCAGATGCAGATCTGAAAGCTGCAGCTGAAGGGATTGCTATTGCTGGATATTTCAATGCTGGTCAAGATTGCACAGCGGCAACCAGAGTAATTGTGCAAGAAGAAGTTTATGAAGAGTTTGTGGCACTGCTAGCTGATCAAGCAAAGAACAATGTGGCAACGGGAGCTCCAACAGAGGATGTTCTTTATGGACCTCTGAACAACGCCAATCAATTAGGACGTATTCAAGGATTTATGGAGCGCGTTCCCACTCATGCTCACATCGCTGCTGGTGGCACCGCGGTTGATCGTCCTGGCTACTTCTTTAACCCAACAGTTATTGCGGGCCTTAAGCAAGATGATGAAATGATTCAAAATGAGATTTTTGGGCCAGTCATCACAGTCCAGAAGTTTAAAGATGAAGCACAAGCTGTGGAGTATGCAAACGGAGTTGATTACGGACTTGCATCAAGTGTCTGGACAACAAATCATGGCCGCGCCATGAGAATGGCTAAGGCTTTTGATTTTGGTTGCGTATGGATCAACGCACATATTCCGATTGTGGCTGAGATGCCTCACGGTGGTTTCAAGCGTTCTGGATATGGAAAAGATTTGTCAGCATATGGATTCGAGGATTACACCCGAATCAAGCATGTGATGACTAATCTAAACGCTTAAACCTTTACAACTCTGTATGTGGCAAGGGTTGCGTCCGTCGCATAGGCAATTCTCACGCCAGCGCTCTTTGATGCAGCAAGACCAGTAAGAATTTGCTCTGTCAGGATTTCACCCGGAGCAACAACTGCAACACCTGGTGGATAAGGCGCAATGAGATCTGCTGAAATACGCCCCTGTGCATGAACAGCGCTCACCATCTCAGTTTGGGCAAAGTAAGCACTACGCATTGTTATGCCAACTTGAGGAACAACAGACCAACTCAGCGCCGTTGCCGATTGCCTTGGGGCTGACGTAAGTTCTTTCAAAATAGGTACGAGTGCTTGAGCAAGCTCGTTAAAGTCTTTCTGTGAATCGGCCAAAGTAGCGAGGAAGACGATGGTGTCGTTATCTGCCATCTCAACTCGAATGTTTTTTGCAATCAGCGCATTTTCAATCGCAACGCCAGTTGTTCCGAGCTGGTTAGCGCGCAAGACAATCTTTGTGGGATCAAAGCGATCAGCAGGAAAATCAGAGGTATTTAAGAAAATTGGTTGGGCAAAATTGCCCTGCACCTCGCGCTTAAAGTTATTCACCA
>Ga0304729_1000192_pt1 | contig 42412 bp, 39 predicted proteins | sample C_131016_MF_Meta_FD_190475 | JGI IMG/M metagenome (GOLD analysis project Ga0304729, IMG submission 190475) | Freshwater microbial communities from Lake Croche, Canada to study carbon cycling - C_131016_MF_MetaG (v2) (version 2) | ecosystem: Environmental > Aquatic > Freshwater > Lake | place... | reverse complement strand
ATCTTCTCTCCCAGAAATCAATAACAACCTGCTCTAGTTGTCCTTCATTCATCTGACCGTGGGCAACTGCAATCCTGGCTTCAGGAACTAGCTCTGCCAATCGTGAGGCAACCTTATCGATTGAGTCAACTCTGTTGTGAACAAAGAAGACCTGACCCTCACGGATGAGTTCTCTATGGATAGCAGCTGCTACCTGCTTCTCGTTGTATGGGCCGATGTATGTCAAGATCGGGTGACGATCTTCTGGTGGGGTTGCCAGAGTGCTCATCTCTCTAATTCCGGTAATCGCCATCTCAAGTGTTCGAGGAATAGGGGTTGCTGACATTGAGAGAACATCAACGTTTGTCTTGATGTCCTTCAATTTCTCTTTGTGCTCAACACCAAAGCGTTGTTCCTCATCAATGATGATGAGTCCAAGATCTCTAAACTTCACACCAGCAGATAGCAATCTGTGTGTTCCGATAACAACATCAACTTCACCGGTAGCCAGAGCGGCAATGGTGTCTTTAGATTCTTTAGCGCTTTGGAATCTTGATAGTGCTCGAACATTCACTGGGAATCCAGCAAATCTTTCAATGAAGGTTTCCACGTGTTGACGCACTAGCAGTGTGGTTGGCACAAGAACAGCAACCTGCTTGCCATCTTGAACAGCCTTGAAGGCTGCCCTGATGGCTATCTCCGTCTTACCGTAACCAACATCTCCTGCTACCAATCGATCCATTGGAACAGGTCTTTCCATATCTCGCTTGATTTCTTCAACTGTATTTAGTTGATCAGGGGTTTCAACAAATGGGAAGCTATCTTCCATCTCTCGCTGCCAGGCCGTATCAGGTAAGAATGCATAGCCCTTGGCATTCATTCTTGCTGAATAAAGTTTCACTAGGTCAATAGCAATCTTGCGAACAGCTTTTCTAGCATTACCTTTGACTCTTGACCAGTCGGTACCACCCATCTTTGAAAGCACTGGTGCTTCCCCACCGACATACCTAGTTAGGAAATCTAACTGATCGGTTGGCACATAGAGTACATCTCCAGCTAACCCTCGCTTAGAAGGAGCATATTCAATAACTAGATATTCTCTGGTGTTCTTAGATGTTCCTAGTTGTCTTTGCACCATCTCAACAAAGCGACCAATGCCGTGAATCTCGTGAACAACATAATCGCCTGCTTTGAGGGCTAGTGGGTCAACTGCTTGACCACGTTTAGCTGCCAGTCTTGGTCGCTTTACCGGTGAGTAACCAGCACCCCTTCCAAAGAAGTCACTATCGGTTAGAAGAATCAACCTGGCATCAATAGAGGCAAAGCCTTTACGAATAGGAGCTTGAATCAAGAGAACTTCTTTGACTGCAACTGAAACATCTTCAATGCTTTCAGGAAGTTCTTCTAAGACCTTTGCAGGTATCTTGGCAGCCTCTAATATTTCAGCAATACGTTGAGCTGTTCCATGGCCTGGGGATGCTATAACTACCTGTTGACCTTGAGCTAACTGATCTGCGATGTAATCAACTGGCTCAACATCCATGCCTTTGAAGTTAGGTATCTCTAAGAGATTCAAAGCTATCTGTTGGGTCTCATCAACTAGGAAAGAAGAGATGCTAACTAGTGCTCTATCGTTTAGTCCTGTTGTGAAATCATGCAGAGTCTTAAATCCACCAGCACTTAGATCAATTGGAGCCTTAGCGCCTTCTATTGCTGCATCCCAGGCAGCGTGTAAGAATTCTTCGTTAGTTTCAATTAGGTTGGCAGCTCTTGCCATTGATTTCTCAGGAGAGAGTAAAACAACATAAGCATCTTCAGCTAAGTAGTCACTGATCTGACCTAAAGAATCAACTAGTGCAGGAGCAAGAGATTCCATGCCATCAACTGGAATACCTTGACCAATTTTGGCAAGCATTGTTGAAAGGTTTGGAAACTCATGTTCCATCTCTCTTGCTCTGAGCGCTACCTGAGGAGTGATGATGATTTCTCGTGCTGGATAGATGGTTAGTTCTTTAGGTCTACCATCTAATGATCTTTGGTCAGCAACACTGAACTCTCTCATCTGCTCTAATTCATCACCGAAGAATTCAAGCCGAATAGCATGTGAACTCGTGGTTGGGAAGATATCCAAGATGCCACCACGAACAGCAAACTCACCACGCTTCGTGACCATGTCTACTCTTTGGTAAGCAATCTCAACTAGTTTCAAAGTAAGTTCTGGCAATAGATAATCGCCCTCAACCTTGAGAGTCAAGGGTGGGTAATCAGCTAACCCTAGAACAACCGGTTGCAAAGCTGCTCTAATCGAGGCAACAACAAAGACCTGCTTGTTGCTCTTTTCTTGGTTGAGCTCATTGAGTCTGTGTAAGGTCTTGAGTCTTCTACCAACAGTCTCAGCCGAAGGAGATAGCCGTTCATGAGGAAGGGTTTCCCAGGATGCGAACTCAAGAACTTCAGCTTCTGGGTTAGTGACTCTTAGCAACTCAACTAGGTCTTCCGCTTCACGACCAGAACTCACCACAACTAAACACTGTTGAGATAGCTTCTTATCTTTTCGGAGATCTCCAATAGCACTGAGAATCCAAGGCTGCGCGCCACTAGGGGCAACTACCTCTAAACGCTTATTAGTTAGGGCTTTAGTTACTGCAACAAAAGGATACGAATCTGAAACGCGTACGACAAGGCGCGACAAACCCTCAGAAACTTGTATCGCATCCATGGTTCAAGTCTAAGTGTCTATTGTGAGTGATATACCTGCTGGGCTTCAGTTAGCCCCTTGGTAACAATGGCTTCAACGGCATCTGCTGCTAGTTCTAAAGTGGTTGGGAGTTCTGCTTTTTCAGTTGAGTTGAAGTCTTTGAGGACAAAGTCAGCTGCATCCATGCGTCCTGGTGGGCGACCAATGCCAACTCTGATTCTGATGTAATCGTTGCCAACTGCACTGATGATATCTCTCAGTCCATTGTGTCCACCGTGACCACCAGAGAACTTAATCTTGATGGTTTCAGGTTCAATGTCTAATTCATCGTGAATGACAATAAGTTGATCTGGCTTGAGATCATAAAACTTTAGAAGGTTAGCAACCGGTCCCCCTGAGGTATTCATATACCCAAGGGATTTAGCTAGTACTAGTTTTGGTGCATCAAAGCCTTGCCCTAGTTTGCCTTCGGCAACAAGGGCATGAGCTTTATGTGCTTTGAATGTTGCGTTAGTTCTTTTTGCTAATACGTCTAAGACCATCTGACCGACATTGTGCCGGTTGTGAGAATAGTCGGGCCCAGGGTTACCGAGCCCGACTATTAGATAAGTCTTAGTAGCGATGAGAACTACTCAGCCTTAGGAGCTTCTGCTGCAGGAGCTGCTTCAGCTTCGTCAGATGCGCCTGCACCGGTACCGATAACGGTAGCAACCAGTACGTGGTCATCTAGGTCTAGCTTTGCACCAGCTGGTAACTTGATGTCTCCTGCGGTTACGTGGAAACCAAGACCTTCTTTGTTGAAGACGACTTCAACGTATTCAGGGATAGTGGTTGCATCAACTTCAAGCTTGACAGTCTTGTGTTCAAGGTCGATAACAGTTCCTGACATTGATTCACCAACGACGTGAACAGGAACTTCAACGTGAACGCGCTCACCCTTGACAATCTCAACTAGGTCAACGTGCTCGATAACCTGGGTGACAACATCCTTAGATGCGCTCTTCACAAGAACAGTCTCGGTCTTACCGTTTAGCTCGAGCTCGATGATGGCGTTCTTGTGACGAAGCACAAGAGCTACCTGGTGAGCAGGAAGTGTGATGTGACGTGGCTCTGAACCGTGACCATAGATCACTGCAGGTGTGCGGCCAGCTGCACGCTCTTTACGAGCAGCACCCTTACCGAACTTGCTTCTTAGTTCGCCAACTAGTTTGTTTTCTGACATGAGTTTTTCCTTTATCTTTGGTGTTCAACTCAAGCGTTTTACGCGAGGAACCTTGATCCAGAGATCTTGACCCCGTCGATTACGGTTACGATTTGTAACCCTCGCCGTTGTTTCTAGATAAGCCTAGTTGTGCTTGCCCTTTGAGGCAACCCGTCGAATTACCAAACGAACTAAGAGCGCAATAAGAAGTATGCCTGTGCTGACCTGTAAGGCAGGGCCAGGAACATTAGTTAGGAGTAATACACAAAGCAGAAGCCCTAAAATAGCCAAGAATCTGGGCTGCCTACGCTCATTCTTAGGTTGCATGAAGGCTGAAATGTGCCCAATCGCGTAATACAACAGCACTGAGAAGCTAGAGAAGGCAATAACCCACTGGGTGTATTGCGAGGTCTCAATCAAAGTGATTGCGCCTATCGCAATTAGAACCTCAGCTAGCCAAGGAGCACCAAATCGATTTCTTTTAGCAAAGACGGATGGTAGTTCTTTATCTTCGGCCATTGTTGCTGCTGTTCTAGATACCCCTGCTAAGAGAGCAAGAATCGAACCAAGGCTTGCTCCGACCACAACTAGATCAATAAGCCAGGAAGGGAACCAAGGAGCCGTAATGCTCACCATAGATTCAAATACTGCAGCAGGAATTGCTTCATTACTTGGCTGAAGTATTCCGATGAAGACGATGGTAATCATGAGATAAATTACTAGGACAGCCGTAAGAGAAATCGCGATTGCCTTAGGGATGTTCTTCTTAGGATCTTTTACCTCATCGCCCAAGGTGGCAACCCGTGCATAACCTGCAAAGGCAAAGAAGATTATGGAAGCTGCTGAGAGCGTCGACAGGTTAGCTTCAGGCATCAGCATGCCAGTGCTGAAGCTTTGCGAACTTAGACCATGAGCGAAACCCGTAACGATACTAAAGAGGATGAAACTAATAGTTGTAACTGCCAGTACTGCCGCCATCTGAGCTGTTCGATTGATGCCAAACAGATTTAGTGTGGTCATTAGAAGAATTGCTGCAACAGCAGCTGGCCAACCCTCAAGTCCTGGCAGCAGATAAGTTTCGATGATTATGGCGATCGCCGCAATGGAAGCTATCTTGCCAAACACAAAAGAGAAACCAGCGATGAAACTAAATTCTTTGGGTAAGTAAACCCGTGCGTAACTATAGACCCCGCCAGCTCTTGAGACGTTGCTAGCTAGTTGATAGACAGACGCAGCGTTGAGAGAGGCAACTAGAGCAGCTAGAGCCAGCGCAAAAAAGATCTGGTTATTTACTTTTTCCCAAGCGGTCGACCAAACAAAGAAGACGCCCGCGCCGAGCATAGAAGCTAAACCAATAGCAACTGCTCCAGTAAGGGAGAGCTTTTGTTCTTTAGACGTGGCCATCGAACAGGCTGGTTACGCTGTCATCGTTGAATACAGAAGAGATAGCCCTAGCAATCAGCGGAGCAATAGATAGCACGGTTAGCTTCTCGAACTGCTTAGAGGCATCGATAGGCAAAGTGTTAGTGACAATCACGTTGTCAACATCGGGACCAGAGAGTCTTTCAACAGCAGGGTGACTAAACACAGCGTGAGTTGAAGCAACGATGATTCGCCCTGCTCCGTTATCTCTCAGCGCTTTTGCGGCTGCCACGATAGTGCCAGCGGTGTCGATCATGTCGTCAACAAGAACACAGACACGTCCTTCGACATCACCAACCAGTTCATTGACCTGAACCTGGTTTGGCTTGTTAGGGTCGCGTCTCTTGTGAATGATGGCAAGAGGAGCACCCAGTCTGTCTGCCCAAATATCTGCAACCCGAACACGACCTGAATCAGGAGAGACCACAGTTAGGTTATCTGCGCCAAAAGTCTGCTTCACATAATCAGCTAGAAGCGGCAACGCCCAAAGGTGATCCACCGGGCCATCAAAGAAACCTTGAATCTGAGGTGAATGCAAATCAACAGACATCAAACGGTCTGCTCCTGCTGCCTTATACAAATCTGCAACGAGCCTTGCTGAGATAGGTTCACGTCCCTTGTGCTTCTTATCTTGTCTGGCATAAGGGAAGAACGGAGATACCACTGTGATTCGCTTAGCGCTCGCTCGCTTTAGAGCATCAACCATGATCAGCTGTTCCATTAGCTGGTCATTGATTGGAGCTGAATGCGATTGCAGAACGAAAGCGTCAACGCCTCGCACGCTCTCATCAAAACGAACAAAGATTTCACCATTAGCAAAGTCATAAGAGGTAGTTGGCACCAGTTCGATATCAAGTAGTGAGGCTATCTCGGCCGCTAGCTCAGGATGAGCGCGGCCGGTAGCTAATACCAAACGCTTTTGACCTGTTGATTTGATCTGCACTTGCTTTTCTCGTTTCCTAGTTTTTAGCTTTTTTAGCAGCTTCAGCTGCTTTAGTCGTTGCTCTCTTATTTAACACCCAATCGGCAAGGTTACGTTGCGGAGCAACGTTCATGCCTAGATCTCCTGGTGCAACATCTTTTCTAACTACCGTTCCGGCAGCGGTATAGGCCCCATCCCCAATGGATACAGGGGCAACAAACACATTATGTGAACCAGATCTGACGTGAGAGCCGATAACCGTGTGGTGCTTATCAATGCCGTCATAGTTAGCGAATATGGTGCCTGCCCCGATGTTGCTCTCAACACCGATGGTGGCATCGCCAACATAGCTCAGGTGCGGAATCTTTGATCCTGCACCGATAACAGCATTCTTGGTTTCAACGAAGGTACCGATTTTGCCGCCAGCTCCCAGATGTGTTCCTGCTCTTAGATAACTGAATGGGCCAACGGTTGCCTCATCATCAATCACTGCACCAACGATGTGAGATTTGATAATAGAAACGTTTTCACCAACCTGAGTATCAGTCATAGTTACTTCTGGACCGATAGTTGAGCCTCTACCGATTTTGGTTATCCCTTTGAGGTGAGTGCCTGGTAACAGGGTGACATCCTCATCAAGAGTTGCAGTGATGTCAATAAAAGTAGTTTGAGGATCTGTGATGGTAACGCCAGCAAGCATCCAAGCTTCACAGATTCTTCTGTTTAGTTCGGCACTTACTTGTTGCAGTTGAACGCGGTTATTTACTCCGGCAACCAACCAGTTATCAGAAACTTGTAACGCCTGCACTTCTTTACCCGATTTGAGAATCTCAACTGCTGCATCGGTTAGATACTTCTCCCCGGCAGCGTTGTGTGTGCCAATGTTAGCTAAAGCTTTCTTTAGTTCTAGATAATCAAAAACATAAACTCCGGCGTTTACTTCAGTAATCTCAAGTTCTTCTTCAGTTGCATCTCTGTGCTCAACGATTGAACTAAAAGCACCATTATCTGCTCTAACAATTCGACCGTAACCTGAAGGATCACTGAACACTGCAGTGAGCAATGTTGCTCCCGCACCGCTGGTTAGATGAACATCGAGCATTGATTCAATGGTTTGAACATCAAGTAGCGGAACATCACCACTGGTAACAACTACAGCGCCTGCGAAGCCATCAGGTAACACGTTTAGAGCACACTCAACAGCTCTACCAGTACCTGGTACTTCATCTTGATGTGAAATATGCACAGTCGGATAAAAGGCGTGGATGTATGGCTCTAGTTTTTCTTTTTCATGACGAATAACTGGAATTACGTATTGAGCACCAAGAGCTGATGCTGTGGCAAGAGCGTGACCGAGCATCGGTAAGCCAGCAATCTCATGCATGACCTTTGGAGTTGCTGAGCGCATCCTGGTGCCTTCGCCGGCGGCGAGCACGACAACGGCTAAGTGCTTCTCGCTCATCTAACCTCCGTTGCATTGGATATCGCTGCTCCCCCAGGATTCGAACCTGGACCGAACACCTCCAAAGGGTGCCGTGCTGCCGTTACACTAGGGAGCATTGTGAGCTACCTAGGGCAACTATCACCTGCTAAGTCTGCCAGATGTTTAGGGTCTTAGCCTCATAGTTAGCCCTCGAGCCTAGCCCCAGCGCTAGGTCCGGTACTAGTCAAAGCAAAGATTCCCTCTGAATTTAGAAGCCTAGCCACCTCAACACATCTGTCGCTAGATTCGAACAAGGCGGCAACAGTTGGTCCTGAACCTGAAACCATGGCTTTCAAAGCCCCCAGTTCTTCAAGTTTCAACCTGAGCTCGGCTAGTTCTGGCATAAGTGAAACCGCTGCCGGCTCTAAATCGTTAGCCATGAAACTGGCTAATTCCTTAGCTGAATGTATTTGAAGCGCAGACAGATTACTAAAGTCATGAAGTGAATCCAGTTCATCGAATCTGTGGAAAACCAACGGGGTTGATAAGCCTTGGCTACTAATGCAAAGTAACCAGTGAGTCTCAAATTCAAGATCTGGAAGCTCTTGTATTTGTTCACCGCGATTAGTGCCGATAGCTAAGCCACCGTAGAGACAGAAAGGGATATCAGAGCCTAGTGCTGCTCCTAACTGAGCTAGCTCAGCGGTCGCAAGTTTTGAGATTCCGTGCTCTTGGAAGAAAAACTCGTTGAGAGCTACCAGCATGGCAGCCGCATCAGATGAACCTCCAGCCATACCACCAGCCACCGGAATACGTTTGTGGATATCTAATTGAAGGTCAGGGGTTACTAAACCGTGGTGTTCGGCCAGAGCTTCAGCGACTTTATAGACCAAGTTAGTTTCATCGGTTGGAACTGCTTGGATGTGTCTTTCCGGCAAGGTATCGCCATGAACATAAATACTTATTCCAGATCCAGGTTCACCTGCTACCAAAGTTAGTTCTTCTCGGAGGTTTAGTCCTAGGAAAAGTGAATTTACTGGATGGTAGCCGTCGGCTTGGATGGCACCAACTTCAAAAACTAGGTTTACCTTCGCAGGAGCTGAAGCCCTGATTACTGTTTTCATTGCTTCACCTGCTCCGATATCTGGTCAACTAAATCTTTCCAGTATTTAGTTCTAGCCTTGAGCATTACTGGGTTACCAATAAATTCATGTTCGATTAATACTTCGCAAACACCGTCAACTGGTTTGAGAATAAGCGTTGCCCTGGTCTCATCTTGAAAGGTAAGCACGATTCGTGTCGACTGAACTTGCTTTAGGAACCTGGCAAAAGATTCCCCATAGACACTGTTGGAAATCAGAATGTTGTATGCCAGCACTGGAGATGTTTCCAGAACTTTACTCAACCTAAGTACCGAATCACTCCCGGTGTTGGTCTTAGGCGCTTCTCGCCATTCCAAATACATCAAAGCAATAGATGCTGCCCACCATTTTTGCACTCGGTAGTTCTCTTCTAAGAAGGCTGCGATAGCTCTTTGCCTACCTTCTCTCAGATCTGATTCAAAGATTATTTCTAGCCACTGCTCCTTTTGTTTACCGGTGTTGGTAAATAGTTGGGCTGAGGAAATAGTTGGGTCGGCTGCTGTTTCGGGGACCAGCATTGCCCGACGACCACGCTTTTTTACTTCTTCTCTTTGGGTGGATGGATGACTTTCAAAAACGGGAAGGTCATCAAAGATGCCAGGCTCTGGTTTTTTCTTTTTGAAGGTCATCGCTTGGCCTTGGCAATGCTCACAAAGTCCAGAATTGTTAGAGCTTCACCACGTTTGGTTGGATCAATACCGGCAGCAAGCAAGGCTTGCTCTGCAAGAGCAGGGGATCCGGCCCAGTTGGCTAACGCTTGTCTTAGTGTCTTTCTCCTTTGCGCGAAAGCTTCATCAATAACAGCAAAAGTTGAAAGACGAAGTGCCTCATCACCGAGAGGCACTGTTCTTTTGACGAAGTAAACCAAAGCAGAATCAACGTTTGGAACTGGCCAGAATATGTTCCTGCCGATGTTTCCAGCGAGATTACTTTCGGCATACCAAGCCAGCTTCGGACTTGGCACCCCATAAACTTTGGAGCCGGGAGTTGCTGCTAACCGATGAGCAACCTCAGCTTGAACTAGCACTAAACCTGAATGAATAGAAGGGAACTGTTCAAGGAAGTGCAGCAAGACGGGAACAGATATGTTGTATGGCAGGTTAGCCACCAATGCTTGCGGCTCAAGCGGCAGCTCTGTGACTTTTAGAGCATCTGCTGTGACAAGCTGGAAGTTTTTACCAGGAGCTCTTTTACTGACAGTGTCTTGGATGGCTGCCGCCATCTTGTGATCAATCTCAACGGCAATGACATTCTTTGCTACCTCTAATAAACCCAAAGTCAAAGAACCTAAACCAGGACCGATCTCAACTACGGTTTCATTGCCGGTTAGTTTAGCTTGAGCAACAATCTTCCTGATGGTGTTTGGATCTGTTACAAAGTTCTGACCTAATTTTTTAGTTGGAACAACACCAAGAGCTGCTGCTAGTGCTCGAATGTCTGCTCCACCTAAAAGCTCAACCATTAGAGACCTTCAGACCAGGAGCCATAAACAGTTTCAGTGTTAGCAGTTATTTCAGATGCCATGTCATTGACACTAATTCCTCTAACCTCAGCCATGCGTCTAACAGTTAGACCAATCAAATATGGCGAGTTAGGCCTTCCTCTAAAAGGTTCAGGAGTTAGGAAAGGCGCATCTGTTTCAACCAAGATAAGTTCCGGTGGCAGCATCGCTAAAGCAGCTCTGAGTTCTTGGTTCTTTTTGAAAGTTACAGTTCCTGAGAAAGAGGCATACCAGCCATGCTCAATAAGGATCTCTGCCAATTCTCGACCACCACTAAAGCAATGGAACACGGTTCGCTCAGGAGCGCCAACCCGAAGCAAAGTACTCACAACATCTTCGTGAGCATCACGATCATGAATCTGCAAAGCGATGTTGTTCTCTTTTGCTATTTCGATATGTGCTTCAAAGGAATGTTGTTGTAAGAACAACAGCTCTTCGGTTGTCCTGAAGTAGTCAAGCCCTGTTTCACCAACAGCTCTTACCCTTGGCTCTTTAGCCAGCTTTGCTATCTCGGCAATACCGTTATCTAGTTCTTGCAAAGAGGAATACTCGGCCGCAACATTTGGATGCAGAGCAACAGCTGCTAACAGCCTTGGTTCGATGGCTGCTGTTCTTGCTGACCAAATGGATGTTTCAACAGAACCACCAACCTGAACAGCACCAAGAATTCCAGCTTGGTTGGACAGCTCTAGATGCTCGCGGTAATCCATCGGATTCTCACCATCAGCTATTTCTAGGTGAGTGTGGTTATCGTAAGTACCGACTTCTAGTGGTTCAGGAAGATCTGGGTAACTTAGATCTCTTGAACCACCATCTTCTGATTTACGGTTTCGAACACGAATATAGTTTTCGCTAGGTAGGTCTTGGTTTGGCTCGGTGCCCATGATCTAGCTAGCAGTCTCAGCTTCAATGCGAGGGAAAAGCACCTCTAGGTCTGAAACTGTAATGCCTTCAGTTAGCTGACCCCAGTTACCCGATTCACTAAGCGGCTGGTCAGCTAGGTCACCTAACTTGCCTTCAGTCAAAGCAGCCCATAACTTGTTGGCAGCCTTTGGAATAACTGGAGCTAGCAATACTGATAGCACTCGAAGACCTTCACTGCAGATATACATCACAGTGGCAAGGCGTTCACGGTTAGCTTGATCTTTAGCAAGCACCCAAGGCTCTTGTGAAGTGATGTATCCGTTTAGTTCATCAACTAGTGTCCAGGTGGCATTGATGGCTTCGTTGATTGCAACAGCATCGATTGCCTCATCAGCATCAAGAACAGCCTTAGCTGCAACAGCGATTACCTGGTTATCTGCATCTGTGTAATTCGCTGGTTCTGGAATAACACCGTCAAAGTATTTTCTGACCATGGCAAGTGATCGAGACGCCAAGTTACCAAAACCATTGGCAAGCTCTGAATGATATCTAGCTGTGAGATCTTCCCAACTAAATGAACCATCTTGACCGAAGGCAATTGCTTTCATGAAGTAGTAACGGAAAGCATCGCTTCCAAAGATGTCGGTGATTTGATTAGGTGCAATTCCGGTGAGCTTTGACTTAGACATCTTCTCGCCACCAACAAGTAACCAACCGTGACCGAAGATCTGTGTTGGAGGAACAATCTCAGCTGCCATCAGCATTGCTGGCCAGATAACAGCGTGGAAGCGCAGGATGTCTTTACCAACGATTTGAACTGTCGCAGGCCATCTCTTTTCGAATGCTGCATCATCTTGGCCGTAACCAATAGCAGTGATGTAATTCAGCAGTGCATCAAACCAGACGTATGTAATGTGTGAATCATCCCAAGGGATATCAATTCCCCAGTCGAACTTCTCTTTAGATCTGGAGATAGAGAGATCTTCTAAGCCACGTCTTACAAAAGAAACAACTTCGTTCTTAGCTGACTCAGGTTGAATAAAGTTTGGGTTCTGTTCAAAGAAATCAAGCAGTGGTTGTTCAAACTCACTTAGCTTGAAGAAGTAGTTATTCTCTTCTAACTGCTCGACAGGCTTTGAGTGGATAGCGCAAACATCTTGACCTTCGAATTCGCCGGTGCCATCAACTAGATCTGCTTTGTTCTTATACTCTTCACAGCCAACGCAGTATGCGCCTTTGAATGAACCCTGGTAGATAAAACCTTTGTCATAGAGCTTCTGCATGAACTTCTGAACATTAGCTTCATGTCTTGGTTCAGTTGTTCTAATGAAATCTTGGTTATCAATGTCTATGGTTTCCAATAGTGGAAGCCAAGAATCATGAACTAACTTGTCAGTCCACTCTTGAGCTGAGCTCTTATTAGCTGCTGCAGTTCTAAGAACTTTTTCACCGTGCTCATCGGTTCCGGTGAGTAGGAAGCTATCTTCTCCTCTTTGACGATGCCAACGAGCTAACACATCCGCAGCAACCTCGGTATAGGCATGACCGATGTGTGGTGCATCATTCACATAGAAGATGGGTGTCGTCACATAAAACGACTGACCGTTGTTATTTGTTGGCATTAGTTCAATCTTAACTCTCTCTTGAATCTAAGACCTGCTGATATAAATCACTCTTACTAACGCCATTTGCTAAAGCAACTTTTGCTACCGATTGTTTCAGAGACAAGCCAGAGTTTCTAGCAAACTCAACTGCCTCGAGAAGATCAGCTGAGGTCACCTCAGGTTTCTCGTCTTGGCTAATGCCGGCTATTACTAGAACTAGCTCTCCCCTGGGTTCAACCTCTGCCCAGGTTAGAAGCTCGGCTAAATGTCCTCGAACTGTTTCTTCGAACTTTTTGGTCAGTTCTCTAGAAACTGTTGCTCTGCGATCAGGACCAAATACAGAAACTGCATCGCTAATCGAATCTTTGATTCGATGAGGTGATTCGAAAAACACCATTGTCCTAGGTTCATTTAGTAATTCCGTGAAGAACTTCTTTCGCTCTCCAGATTTTCTAGGTAAGAAACCTTCAAAACTAAATCTGTCGGTAGGTAACCCAGAAACAGCAAGAGCAGCTAACACAGCTGAAGGTCCTGGAATAACTGTGACCGCAATTCCTGCCTCAATGGCGGCTCTAACTAAAACAAAGCCAGGATCTGAGACAGTTGGCATACCGGCATCGCTAACAACAAGAACATCTTCGGTTTGAGCTATTTCAAGCAATTGTTGAACACGATCTGCTTCATTGTGTTCGTGGAGGCTAAATAACTTGGCATTGAGTTTCACTCCTAGGCCATTGGCTAGTTTCAGCAAGGTCCTCGTGTCTTCAGCAGCTATGAACCTGCAGGAGCCCAAATGCTCGATTAACCGCGCAGAGGAGTCTGAGAGGTTGCCGATAGGTGTTGCCGCCAAGATGAGCACGTTCTATTCTCGCAAACTAACATTTAGACGTGCTAACACTTTTTGCAAGATTTACCGCAACCCAAGCCAGAATGGCCCTGTTTCACTCTTGGGCTCCTCTGGTGGTGCTGATTCTTGCTGCTTTCTTGCGGCTTTATAACCTGAGCTATCCGCATGAATTGGTTTTTGATGAAACCTACTACGTCAAAGATGCCTACTCACTTTGGCATTTTGGCTATGAAGGTAGTTGGAGCAAAACTGCTGATAGCACTTTCAGTAACGGGGATCCATTCGGTTTAGTCACCAATCCTTCCTTTGTGGTTCATCCTCCGCTAGGTAAATGGCTTATTGGTTTAGGAATGTTGGTCTTTGGTGCAGGGAATCCGTTTGGTTGGCGCATAGTCGTAGCACTTCTTGGTATCGCTTCAGTTTGGTTGACCATGAAAGTTGCCAAGGTTATTTTCAATTCAACAGTTTGGGCAGTAGTTACTGGTTTGTTTTTTGCCATCGATGGAGTTGGCATAGTTCTTTCAAGAACAGCGTTGCTGGATCAGATTCTTGGCTTCTTTGTAATTCTTGGTTTCTATTTCCTCCTAAGAGACAGGCAAGCGGTTCGACTTAGCAGTTGGAATAGACCATGGCTACTCGCTATGGGCTTAGCCCTTGGCGCTGCAACAGCAGTGAAGTGGTCAGGACTTTATTTCATTGCAGTGTTTGTCACCTACCTGGTTCTAAGCGATGCCAGTTTCAATTCCAAAATTCACCGAGGTATTGAAAAGCAATCTGAAGATGCGATACCCAAACGTTTCTGGATTGTTCCATCGATTACTCAAAGCATCAGAAGTGCTCTGTTGGTAACTGTGCCAGCCTTCTTTGTATATCTTGCGAGTTGGACAGGTTGGTTGGTAACTAAAGATGGTTGGGATCGCAACTGGGCTGATCAAAATCCGGTTACTGGAATCTTTTCCTGGGTGCCTAAATCCTTACAATCACTTTGGCATTACCACACTGAGATTTATAACTTCCATGTAAATTTACACACCGCTCACACCTATGCATCTAATCCCTTGACCTGGCCATTCATGCTTCGTCCAACATCTTTCTTCTGGGATAGCAAAGCCAGCGGCTGTTTCCTAGATTCAGCAAGCCAGGATTGTTCTTCAGCTATTACTGCTATAGGTAATCCAATAATCTGGTGGGCTGCCATTCTCGCGTTTGGTGTTCTTCTTTCTTCTTGGTTTAGAACCATGGATAAGACCACAACTTTGATAGGCGTTGGACTTATCGCAGGCTATGTTCCTTGGATACTTCTAATGAATAGAACAGTATTCGAGTTCTATGTCATTGCATTTGAACCTTGGGTGATATTGCTACTGGTGGCTGGCCTTAGGGCTTGGTTTAGAAATAGCGCTAAACCTAAGCGGGCAGCAAACTTCATTGCCGGCTTCATATTGTTGACTGTATTAACCTCGGCATTCTTCTACCCAATCTGGACTGGAATGTGGATTGGCTATGACTTCTGGCGCTTGCACATGTGGCTACCATCCTGGATCTAAGCCCTAAATCGGAGCGTCCGTAGCCTCGGTTAGGCTAGGTAAATGCGCACTTATCTTGAGCTTTTTAGAACCAAAGGCGTTGCCGCCGTAATTTGGTCTCAACTGCTTGCAAGATTTGCTTTTGGCATGAGCACAATCACTTTTGCTGTCCATTTGCAGCACATTTTCCACAATTACACCGTTGCAGGTCTAGCTATTGGCGCTACCACCGTCGGACAAGCCCTCTCTGGCCCCATACTGGGACGCGCCTTAGCCAAACTGGGAATTAGACCTGTTGTCGTAATGGGGTCACTGGTAGCCCCCATTTGCTTCTTACTCATAGGCTTTGCACCGATCAGTGAAGGATTCGCAATCGCAGTATCGCTTGTTCTCGGTCTAGCAATGCCACCGATTCAACCTGCAGCAAGAGCGGTCTACCCCACACTGGTGAAATCTGAATCTCAGCAGAGCACGCTGTTTTCAGTTGATGCAATTCTGCAAGAAATCATCTGGATTTTAGGTCCCGTATTAGCAACCATTCTGATTGCAACGACTAACACCATCGTGCCAATAATCGCCATGGCGGTTATTCAATTAGTTGGCGGCTTTTGGTTCGCTTTCTTACCTCAGGTTCATGGTGCTCCTATTCCTAGATCAACCAAGCGTATGGGTTCTGTGTTGAGATCAAGGATGGTCAGAGTAATGATCATCGTTAACTTGCTATTCGTTGCTTCTTTCTCAGCACTTGAAATTGGAACTATCGCTGCAGTGGGCCAAGCTGAGGCTGGCTTTGTGATTTGTATGCTTTCCATCGGTTCGGTAGTTGGTGGTTTGGCTTGGGGACATCGTGCGAGATCGCCTAGAGCACTTACCTATCAACTTGGCATCGTGTTACTTGGCGATCTCTTGATTTTCTTCAATGCCAACAGTGCAATTTGGCTTGGAGTTTGTTTATTCATCTCAGGAATTGGGGTTGCCTTAGCGTTTGCAACAATTGGAATGATTATTAGCAAAACAGTTAACCTGGATGACACTACCGAGGCATACGGTTGGATCAACAGCGGACAAAGTATCGGCTATGGAGCAGGAGCCGCTGTTGCCGGAATCGTCGTGGATCAATTAACCAGCACAACTTCCTTTGGGTTAGCTACCGGCCTTGATTTCCTTGCTCTGCTAGTTGCCCTCTCAGCAGTTGCCATCACCCCAGCATTTTTAAACAGTGAATCTAAGAAAGAAGAAACCAAATGAGTGTTTTTGTTGTGACCTACGGATACAGCGCAGATGAGATTGAACTAAACCAGATTAGACCGACCCATCGAGTGTGGCTTCAAGAGCAACTTGAATCAGGGAAGCTCCTAGCTAGTGGTCCAATGATTGACCGGCCGGCTGCTCTTCTGGTTTGGAAGTCATCAAGTATTGAAGAACTAAACGCACTACTAGATCAAGACCCGTTCGAGATTGCCGGCATGATTGGTGAACGCACTATCGAGGCGTGGAATCCAATCTTCGGCCCTTTTGCAGCTTAGGAAAATATGAAAGTTCTAATCTCTGGCGCATCAGGTCTTATCGGTACCGAATTGCAAAAACAACTAGCAGCTCTTGGCCATACCCCCATTGTTCTGGTTAGAAGAACTGCAACAAGACCAACTGAGCTGGAATGGAATCCCGGCCAAGGAACACTTGATGCCGAAGCGTTGGAAGATATCGATGCGATTGTGAACCTGGCCGGAGCAACAACGGGCAAACTGCCTTGGACTAAGAAATACAAAGAAGAACTCATTCAGTCCAGAGTTGATTCAACCAAAACCATCGTGCAGGCAATTGCGAAAACTAAGAACAAGCCAAAGGTTCTAGTTTCCGGATCTGCATCAGGCATCTATGGAGACACTGGCGATGAGCTCTTACTTGAAACTGCTCCTAAGGGAACTGGTTTTCTAGCTGACCTTGCTTATGCCTGGGAGCATGAAGCTATGAAGGCTCCAGCAGGCGTGAGAGTTGTTTTAGTTAGAACCACCATGGTGCTTTCAAGAGAACTTGGTGCTCTTGGAAGATTATTGCCAATTCTCAGAGCCGGAGTCGGTGGCAAGCTCGGTAACGGCAAACAGTGGTGGGCTTGGATATCTCTTCCTGATGAAGCTAGAGCAATCATCCATCTAATCAACACCCCAACGGCAAGCGGTCCATACAACCTCACTGCACCAGAACCTGCAACATGTAAAGAACTGGTTAAGGCTCTTGGCAAAGAACTAAAGCGACCAACCATCATTCCGGTTCCTGCTTTTGCATTAAAGCTTGCCTTTAGAGAAGGTGCTCAGGAATTACTTTTATGCAGTCAGAAGATGAGTGCAGCAAGATTACTTGCAACCGGTTTCGTGTTCGAACACCCAACACTACAAAGTGCTTGCCAGTGGGTCACTCGCTCTTAATAGAGCTGATAAACCTAATCCCAGTTGAAGCAATAATTGTGGCAGCTATTCCGCCAACAATCATGGGGAAAGTTATATCTATTTTTCCCAAGAAACCACCGATCAAGCCACCGATGGGCATGAGACCCCAAACCAAAGTTCTTCTGGTGCCATGAATTCGTCCGAATATCTCATTTGGAATCATGGCGTGGTAGGTAGACATCAACAAGATGTTCCACTGCGCAATAAAGAAACCATGGCACAGGGTCGCTGCCATATACCAATTCGCATTAGGAGCTAGTCCTGCTAACAAAAGTGTGAGTGCTGATACCGGCAAGCTATAGGCCAGTGTTTGGCTTCTACCAAATCGAGCAGAAAGCTTGGGAGAGGCAAAAGCTCCTGCGAGTGCCCCAACTGCCAGTGGAATCATCAATAACCCGTAGCTTGCCTCTGGCACATGCAGGTGGTCAAGAATAAAGAGCACCAAGGTGGACTGCCCTAAGGCGTAACAGAAACCAACTGCACCGGTAGTAACAACAAGTCTGAATAGCACCTTGTCTTGCCATAGGTAGAGTAGGCCTGCTTTTATCTCGACGCTGAGGGAATCTCGCTTAGGAGCGTCTGCTGCTCGAACGTTCTGCATAGTCTTTGAGGCAATAGAGCCAACCAAGATGATGGCTATTACGTAGCAGACTGAAATTCCCATAAAAGGAGTAAAAGCAACCGCAGCGAAAATGATTGCCCCAAGCGGTGCACCAATAAAGCTCTGCATAACGGTGTCAGCAATTTGAAGTCTCGAGTTCCCTCGCTCCAGCTGGCTGCCCTTGAGCAAAGAAGGGATGGTGGATTGGGTGGCTGTGTCATAGACCACTTCAGAAATACCGAAGATGAAAGTGAGAATCATCAGAGCCCATAAATTCATCTGACCTGAAATCATGAGCATGGCAATTATTGCTCCAATAGCAACCCTGGTTCCTTGAACCAGGAGCATCGACAATCTTCGATTCAAACGATCCATTAGAGCGCCGATTGGAATTGCAAAAAATAGCCAAGGCAGAAGCATCATGTTTGCCTGAATAGAAATGAGAACAGAGTCTCTGGTTAGGGTTGCAGCCAGGAGAGGAATGGCCGCGCCAACTAATCCATCAGCAAATTTGCTGAACATCGCAGCGGACCAGAGTTTGTTAAAAGTTGCCCCTAAACTTTCATTCGTTCTAGTTGCCAACTCGCTCCTTTGCTTTATCCAGCCTAGTCAAAAAAGAAAGACCCCGATCTTTCGACCGGGGTCCAACTTCTAAAAAGAAATTTACTTCTTCTTAGCTACAGTCTTTCTTGCAGCTGGCTTACGAGCTGGAGCCTTCTTTGCAACAACCTTCTTAGGCGCTGCCTTCTTTGCTACAACCTTCTTAGCTACTACCTTCTTCGCTACAGGCTTCTTTGCAACAACCTTCTTTGCAACTGCCTTCTTAGCAGCAGGCTTACGAGCCACTACCTTCTTTGCAACTGCCTTCTTAGCAGCAGGCTTACGAGCCACTACCTTCTTTGCAACTGCCTTCTTAGCAGCAGGCTTCTTAGCCACTACCTTCTTTGCTGGTGCAGCCTTCTTAGCAGCAGGCTTCTTAGCCACTACCTTCTTAGCTACAACCTTCTTAGCTACTACCTTCTTTGCAACAGCCTTCTTTGCAGCAGGCTTCTTAGCCGCTACCTTCTTAGCTGGTGCAGCCTTCTTTGCAGCAGGCTTCTTAGCCACTGCCTTCTTTGCTGTTGTTGCCATTTTTTTCGCTCCTTTGTTTGCGGCCTGTTCGGCCTTAGCAGTGATCGCAGGGGTTGCCTTGATGGCAGCTTTAGCTACTTTCACTACACCTTTATTTACGGCCTTTGCGGCCCTAGCAGTAACAACAGGTGTGCCCTTTTCAATGGCATTCGCTGCTTTTACTACACCTTTGATTGTTGCTTCTTTAGCGTCTTCGAATTTCTCATCAAGATCATGCTTGTCGATGAATTCATTAACGTCCTTGGTTATTTCGCGCGCAGCTTTTTTAGCTTTACGGTTAGTGCCTCTTACGAGGTCATCTAGATATCCCATTTGTAAACATCCTTCACTTAGGGGTTCTATTAAAGATTAGTGGAACTTATAAACGTGTTGCATAAAAAATTGCATTAAGTTTTCGGCGAGTTTCATAAAGTTTTTTAGCCATTTGAGCGTCTACGGCGTAATATTTCATCCAAATTTTCTGAACTGAGCTGTTCTTTTTCTTTCCTTACATCTTCAAGTTCATGCACTTGAGCCCACTGCACGCTCTCAATTTTTCCAAGCCTTGCTGAAAGTGGATCAGGTAAACGATTAACAACTACCTTTTGTGGTTGCTGCGTAACAGGGACTGTGTCTTCAACCGCTACGGCCCTGGATGCCAGATAACTACTGGTCTCACGGGTAGTTGCAACTCTGTTATTTTGTGCAGCTGAATACTTAACTGTGCGAATATTTCTTTGCTTTTTTGTTTTAAATTTCCGATCGGATAAACCACGCTTACCGGAAGGTGTCATGAAGCCCAACCAGAGCACAGCGACGATGAGCAGAAGAATGCCGCCTGATCCAGTGATTTCCATACCTCTAGGCTATTTATTGCTTTTGTTATGTAGCGCTATTTTTTGGCGTGTCTAAATTACAAAAAATTTTGACTATTTTCGAAAACTGTAGCTAATTTTTGGAATTTCGTTGCGTAGCCATCTATTTAAGACTCCGGAGCTAACCTCATCTGAAGTGAGCGCAAAGACATAATGATCACGCCAATCGTTGTTGATATGAATGTATTTTTCTTTGAGACCTTCGTACCTGAGACCTAACTTTTCTACCACTCTTATGCTGGCTTCATTCTCCGGTCTGATGTCTATTTCAACTCTGTGTAATCCGACAACCTTGAACATGTAGTCCATAGCTAAAGCCACTGCTGTTGGAGTGATTCCTAAACCAGCTACCTCAGGTGAAATCCAGTAACCAATCACACAAGATGAAACTGATCCATGCAAGATGTTTGCAACATTTAGTTGGCCGACTATTTCATCTTTATAGACGATGACAAAGGGAATGCCATCGTTATTCTCTAATGCTCTAAGTAATGATCTAATCTGTGCCTTGAAGTCAAACGATGTTGGGCCATGGGGATTAGTTGCTTCCCATGGTCTTAGCCACTCTCGATTAGATAGCACCAACCGCTCAATAGTCTTCACGTCACGGTGCCGAACGATCCGAAGCGAGACATCGCCGTGGGTCAGTGCAAAAGAGTTGCTCATGGTGGCAAGATTAGTGGCATGAACGAAATAGAGCTTGCCAAGGCACAGCTAAGAGCAGAAATTCTTTTAGCTCGTAAGACAAATCTCGCTTCAGCACAACAAAAACAGGAGCTAGCAAAGAACATCTTTTTACTAGTAAATAGACTTAACCCCACTCGAGTTGCTATCTATAGTTCATACTCAAGTGAACCTGACACTCAGATAGCTATAGCTGAACTACTGGCTAATCACATCTCAGTTTTAGTTCCTGAGACGTTAGCCGATGGATTACTTAGCTGGCATGCAGTTGGTTCTGAGACAGCTGTGGAACTTCAAGCCACTGACTTGTTGCTCATTCCAGCTTTAGCTGTTGATCTTTTAGGTAACCGTCTTGGTCGAGGTAAGGGTTACTTTGATAGAGAACTTGAGAAGAGCTCGGTATCTAATGTTTATGCAGTGGTCTTCGAAGCTGAGGTTTTAGAAGCTGTTCCTGTTGAAGCTCATGATCGGAAAGTTAGCGGTGTGGTAACTGAACTGGCTATCCGGGATTTAAACTAGTCAGATGCCAACCTACTCATACAAGTGCACCATCTGCTCACACGAGTTCGATGTTCAACAGTCCATCGCAGACGACGCTCTGACTGCCTGTCCAGAATGTAAGGGTGCTATTCAAAAAGTGTTTGGCAAGGTTGGGGTGACTTTCAAAGGAACTGGCTTCTACGCAACCGATAGCAAAGCTGCGCCTAAGAAAGACACGCCTAAAACTGGTGACTAGTTAGCCCCAGTGCGGCGGCTTATCGTTTTTGAGACGATCATCGTTAGAAGTGCTCTTATCTCCCCAAGCCGAATCGGTATCTTCATAGACCCTAGCCACCGCCTGAGTGTTAAGCATGGTTGGGGTAATCTCAACCCCAAGTCTGATTCCAATTCGTTCTGCAACTAACTGAGGGTCACTGAAGATTTCAAATGAATAGACCCGCTGATAGCCCCAACCTAAGTGTCTAAGTAGTGCTGGCCGCAGTCTGATGCGTTCAGTTAGATTCAATTCAGCATTAGCCCAATCAGGTTCAACCAACAGTGACTGGTTACCAAATGAGGCGACTAGGGGAATCCGCTCCCCGAAACCTTCTACCACTCTTATGCCAAAGCGCTTTAGCCTTCTAGCCAGATCTGCAAGCATCGGATCGCTTTCAAAAGTATCGCTTTCAACGCTTTCGTTATAGATAGGTCTTAATAGCCTCTCTAGGTATGCGGTTGCGCTCTCAGCTCTAAGTTCTGGTAAGTCATAGGCACTAAAGCAACTAACAATAGTCATCCGGTATCTAGCGCTTACCAGCATGTTTGCGAGCCACCGTTTGGCTTCTGGTTCGTTTAGTAACCCAAAGTGGTTCAGCACCTTGCCCTGCGGAGTTCTTCCGAAGCCGATGCTGAAAATAATGCGGTCTGCTAATCGATGATTCAGATCCGCCAGGGTAGCAATTTCAAATTTCTCCCTGCCATGCTTTTCAAAGAACTCCATCAAATCTGTATTTAGTTCAAGAGCCTGTTGTAGTGCAAGGTGAAGATTCTCCACATGTTGCGCGCTAGCACTAACCACAAGCAGGGACTGTTCAGGAGATTTCCTGACATGATCCATGATCAGTTCAATAACCTTTTCAACTTCAGCAGCAGGAGATTCAGTGCTTGCTGATTTATTAGCATTGGCTCTGCTATCGCCATCAACTATCACTAGTTCTAAATCAGACTTACCATCAAACTCTGCAGCTGTTGGTTCTATCTCCAGTCGACCCTGGTAAAACTCTTTATTGATAAGTTGCCCAAATAGCTGACCTTTTAGTCGGTAGGAACGTTTGAGCACTTCACGACCAAACACTTCTGATGCAACATCAAACACACTTGGTGCCTCAGGAGCTTTAGCCTTCAAAGACAATTGCCACTCAACTTCAAAACCGCTAGGAACGGCAATCATCGGATCTCCAAAAGCAACTACCTGTTTGCTTCTTAGAACACCGGATAGATTTTCAGCGACAGTAGTTCCTGCCGCATCCATGATGACGACAACATCAAAGTTCTTCTCTTGCAGCAACACATCAGGTAACTCGTAAGGAGATGCCGCTACGTGAGCTACTAGGTTAGGCCAAAGCTTCCTGGCATTAGCGGTCAAAGTTGGCATCCAAGAGATGCGTTGTTTTAGTAGGTTTTTGAGAGCTGTTACCTCTTGAGGTAATTGAGTAACCGCTTGGTTCCAACGATTAGCGGTTAAGTATGAAATCTCTTTCCGCGCTTCCAAGATCAATCTTTGGTCAGCTTTTACAAACTCAGATTCCAGTTCGGCTAAAAACTCAGGGGTGTATGAAGCAAAGGCGTTATCTCCTGCTAAAAGATACTCAAGTGCTGACAGCCACCAGCACTGATCGAACTCGGAAACAAGATCTTCATTACGGGCTTGGCTGATAGCCAAAGACTTGACCAGTGCGACTAGTCCTGCATCTTGAATTCTTCTGCGCAGGTCATTTTTTACCACCAGGTTATCTAGCGGTGCCGTCTCTACAGCAAGGGCTCGGAGCTTGGCACTTAGTTCAGCAACAGGAAGTTCAAGTAAGTTCTTACGCTTAGGATCAGGATCTAAATGCGAATCAAGCTTAATTAGATCTGCAACCAAGGACTGGTAGATAACCTGAGCATCATCTAGACCGAGTGGAACGATTGGACTAATCGGTAATGTGCAGAGAGCTTTCCACTTGGTAGCCTGCTCTTCAATTTGCAATAAAGAAGTGTGTAAATCGCTAACAGTAACTCCAGCTCGAACATACTCTTTAGCGTGTTTACTAAGCGCTCGCCTGGTTTTTCCTGACATAGCGCTCTTCTCACGACGAGGGCTAGTTGCAGTAATCAAATCGGTTAGCGGTCTATCGAAGACTTCTGGTTGGAATCTATCCAAGCTATTGCGGATACTAATGAGAAGTCTTAGATACTCCCCCCACTGTGAGACGTTGATGGCTTCTGGGAAATGAACTTCCTTCGCAAAAGCATCAAGACGATCACCAAAGGTTGGCAACACATCTTCTGCTAAACGACTAGCCAGAGATAAGGTCCTAGGAACTTCAGTTGCATCATCGAACTGAGCATTAACCCAAGGACTACCTTGAACTGATTCTTCAAATTCACCTAGTTCAACAGCTTCATGTAATAGGGCTATCGCAGCACTTCTGTTCCTAGTTTCAAATAGTGCGGGACCGGCGATACGCGCATTGGTTTTAGGCGGCTTTGGTAGCGCACTAAGTTCAGCGAGCTTAGTCAAAGCATCGGCGATGCTAATCCCGAGAACATGATGTCTACTTTCAAGTGAATCTAAGTACTGGTTTAGCTGTGTTGCCGCATTAGCTCTGATAAGTTTTGCATCGGTTAGGTTTGCTGGCTGTGCTTTCTCGTAACGAGAAATAGCGGTAACAATATCCAACCAAGTTGAATATGAACGAACCATGATTCCACCGAGACCAACCTGCGCTAACCGATCACTTAGCTCATTCAGGGTTTGTCTTCTAGGTGCTAGCACCAAAGCTCTCTTGCCAACAGCCGCGAGCGCTCCTAGTAAGTTGGCAACAGTTTGGGTGTAACCAGTACCAGGTAAGGTCTCAACAGCAAAAGAGTGACCAGCTACCGCTCTAGCAATTATGTGTGTTTGATTAGCATCAGCATCGGCTGCTAGTAATGGCTGCTGGATTGGCTCATCATCAACTTCAAGGGCTTCGCCACCAGCAATCGCTTGCGCTAAACGATTAGGTTTCTTAGGTAACTCATGACGCATCAGGGTTGGCGCAATCACAGCGTTAGTTAGTACTAGAGTTCTTTGAATCTCAAGTTCAGGAACACTCTTAGTACTATCAGCTAAGAAGCTAAGAAGCGTTATTGGCACCAGGTCATTAGCTTCAACATAAAGCTTCACTAAACGCTTCACATCTAAATCAATGTTGAACTGGTCTTTCAGGGTAAGTATCAGTTCAGGGTTGACGGTTGGGTCACCGATCAGTTCTAGTTCAAAATCTGAACCTTTACGGATAAGTTCTGCCCGCCACATCATCGCCGGAACTCGAAGATCTAGATTTACAGTTCTAAAATCAACAGCGCCTGCTAATAGATAGAGACTATTTAAACCAAAATTGCTGGCAATTCGTTCGCTTTTGATCTTGATGCGACGAGCCTCGGTTAGAGCTTTAGAGTAAGCAATCGGATCTCGCACCAGATTGGCCAATAAGCCTCGATGGCTTTTAGTGAACATCGATAGGCCAACGGGGTGAGCTCGCTCAAGATTTACCAGCCCTAAAACATCCAGGTCAAGATTAGCTAGTGGGTTAGCGCCACCGATTCCTCGAATCTCTTCGAGCCAGTTGTCGTATTGGGCTTGGGCTATCTCAGTCATTAGGCAACTAGCCTAACTTTGGCGCAATACCTAACATCGTAGGCAGAGCGGTATTCGGGTAAGTTTGAGAACTGCAGTAAAACATTAAGGCCCTCGTAGCTCAGTGGATAGAGCATTGGTTTCCTAAACCATGTGCGGAAGTTCGATTCTTCTCGGGGGCACCGATTAGGCAGCAACAGGTAGCTGTAAGTACTCATTCCACTCAGGTTCAACTCGTTCAGCACCTCTGATCATCCAGGCTCCACCGGTTGGCATACGTGGAGGAACAGCTAGGCTCCAACCAAGCTCATGCAGGGTCTTATCCCCCTTGATGTTGTTGCATCTGAGGCATGCTGCTACGAGGTTCTCCCAACTATCCCTGCCACCACGTGATTTAGGTTGAACGTGGTCAACGGTGTTAGCTGCTCTGTTGCAGTAAGCACAGCGGTGACCGTCTCTTCGCAAAACTCCTCTTCTGGAGAGTGGGATTGCTCTAGAGCCTGGAATCCTTACATATCTACTCAACAGGATTACCGAAGGAAGTTCATACTCCCCGGTCGCGCTGTGAACTTTACGATCTTGAGAACCTTCTAAAACTGTTGCCTTCTTATTGAGCACCAAAATAATTGCTCGCTTGAAAGACACCACAGCTAGAGGTTCATAGCCCGCATTCAAAACTAGTGTTCTCATGTTTCTCCCTTTCGAAGTCACCTGCACGGATTGCAGGTTTTCGTGAAGTCGCTTTAGAGCACAAACAAAAAACGCGCCACCATCACTGGTAACGCGTTTAGGCCTGCCGAGCTTGGCAGGAGCAAACTATATGGAAATGCTGGAACTCGTGCTTGGCGGGCACGTGTATTGGCTCCATTAGTTTCTCCTAACAAGGCACATAAGTGACTTGCCAAAAGATTACGAGATTATGGGCTTTAGATAGGTAAAACACACCGCACCGAAAGGTTAAGAATTGGTGTTATTTATTACTGAATGACTCTGACTATGTAGTAGTCATCGGTAAAGATAGGTGCAAGTTTGACCACATCTCTTGGTTGTGGAGCGTGATAGAACATGCCGGAACCGGCATAAATACCTTCGTGACTGAGGTCTTTCAAAATAACCAGATCCCCAGGTCGTGCATCTGATCGATGCACCCGTCTGATGTGTGGATCACGAGCCTGGGCGATAACCGAGTGTGGCAACAAGATTCCGAACTCAGCAAATACTAGACGGGTATAACCAGAACAGTCCAAACCGGTAGGTAGCTCGCCACCTAGAACGTAAGGAACTCCAACATACTTGGCAGAGACTTTCAGAATGTCACTTGAAGTTAGCTCAACATAGTTAGGGCTAGCAGCTAGATCAATTGCAGTTAGGCCCTTATAGCCAAGGTAGTTATTCCTGTTGGTCATACGTTCAATCTCAGAAGCAGACATCATTCCGTAGGAACCACGTTCAAAACTTATAGCTGTTTCTCTTTGCAAGCTGATGCTCTGAGCATCGCCGGCTTCAGCCCCACCGCTCTGAGTGAATCCTGAAACTGCTGTGACGGCTGGTCCAAAGGCATACGCTGGCAGGGCAACCGTTGCGGTAACGCCAGAAATAACTGCCATGACCATAGTGGTCTTCACTGAAGCCTTTTTGCGGAAGCTGACCTTAGGTATGGCAGCGACAATAACAACGGCCGTTATTGGGTTACTTGGTGGATTTGCCGCAAAGTGTTTACGGTCAAGTTTGGCTGCCCTCTTTTCAGCGCGCTGCGCAAAGCGCGTTTGGCGCTTGCGTTCGCTTTCTCTGATCGAGCGACGGCTGCGCAGTTCGAAAGACTCGAGAATGTTTATCTCGACGTCTGCGCGGCGTCTGCCCGAAGGCTTTTCAGTCAAAACTTGTCCTCCTAGAACATCATCGGAAAGTAATTCCGACCCTGTTGCGAAACTTTTCATCTGTTGCCCAGACCGCAAATAATGAAATCTAGTGCGGGCTCGCTCCTCAATTTGGGTTGGCTTATTGAGGTTCTATGATTTTACCCCGTCAGGCTGGGAAAGATTTAGGTTGTGAGCCCTTTTATAGGGTTAACAGCCCTAACTCTCAGCGTTTAGGCGGGAATAACAAAGATATGGGCAACATCAAAGGCAGTCAGACTAACCGAGTGTTGCCCATCTAAAGAGCTAACCAGCACCCTATCGGCAGCCTGGCTGGCGATAACTTCAGCCCCTGGGATTACTCCGGCTGCTTGCAGGTGAGCCAAAGCATCTGAAAAGACCTGTAGGGGTTCAGCTATTCGCTTGACGATTACCTTTTGATCTAAAAGTTCTATCAGCGGAGTGACCGCTTCATTTATTGCGGTGGATTCTCCTCTGCCCAGATGCTCTAACCCTGGGATTGGATTACCAAAAGGAGATTTCTCAACATCTGAAACTAATTCCAAGATCTTGCGTTCAACCTGCTCGCTCATCACGTGCTCCCAGCGGCAAGCTTCCTCGTGAACCAAATGCCATTCCAGGCCGATGATGTTAGCTAGGAGTAATTCAGCAAGTCGATGCTTACGCATGACCTCGATGGCTAGTTTTCTACCTTCAATTGTGAATTCCAGATGGCGATCGCCACTTACGATTACCAAACCGTTCTTTTCCATTCGGGCTATCGTCTCTGAGACTGTTGGTCCGGAATGATCTAGTCGCTCGGAAATACGAGCACGCATAGCAATGTGACCTTCTTCTTCGAGTTCCAAAATGGTTCGAAGATACATCTCGGTGGTATCAATAAGGTCGGTCACCTTATAAGCCTAAATCTTCTAGTCAGTTTGCTCGGGTAAACTTTCACAATGGTAGAAATCAAGATTCCCCAAGACTTACTTCCCGAAGATGGCCGCTTCGGTTGCGGACCTTCCAAGGTAAGACCAGCCCAAATAGCAGCCTTTGCAGTTGCTGGGGCAGAACTGATGGGAACTTCTCACCGTCAAGCTCCGGTGAAGAACCTGGTCAAGCGAGTTCAAGAGGGCTTGCTGGATCTGTTCCATAACCCACATGGCTATGAGATTGTCATGGGTAACGGCGGATCAACTGCATTCTGGGATGTTGCCTCATTCAGCCTTGCTGAAGGTAAATCTCAAGCATTAGTTCATGGCGAATTTGGTGCCAAGTTTGCCACCGCACTTTCAGCGCCTTGGTTGGAAAAGCCAACTGTTATTCAAGGTGACCCAGGTTCTCGCTTAGAGCTAATTGCTGAAGCTGGCATAGCTAGCTATGCCTATCCACAAAATGAAACCTCTACCGGTGTTGTTGCTCCTGTTAAGCGAATCCATGGAGTTGATAAAGATGCTTTGTTCCTAACCGATGCAACCAGCGCTGCCGGTGGTATTGATTTTGATTCTCATGAAACAGATGTCTATTACTTTGCTCCGCAGAAAAACTTCGCCTCTGATGGTGGTTTATGGTTTGCGTTGATGTCTCCGGCTGCTATTGAAAGAGCAGAACGGATTGCAGATAGTGAGCGATACATCCCTGAATTCCTCTCCTTGAAAACTGCTATCGATAATTCAAAACTTAACCAAACATTGAACACCCCGGCTATTGCAACACTCTTCTTACTTGCTGAGCAGATTGATTGGATGAATGCTAGCGGAGGCTTGAAGTGGGCAGATGCCAGAACTAAAGCTGCCTCACAACATATCTATGACTGGGCGGATTCAAGTAGTTACGCAACTCCATTTGTGACTAACCCTGAGCACAGATCACAAGTGGTAACCACCATTGACTTTGATGATTCAGTAGATGCGGCGCTGGTAGCCAAGATTCTAAGAGCTAATGGAATTGTTGATACCGAGCCTTATCGCAAACTGGGTAGAAACCAGTTACGGGTTGCAACTTTCACTGCAACAGAACTAAGCGATGTTCAAAAACTGACTCAAGCGATCGACTATGTAGTTTCGAACCTAGGTTAGATTTTCTTATGCGTTGGATTGCTAAAGACTCTGATAGAAAACCTGATCCAGGTCCAATAATGGGAACTGCAAAAATTGCGGTCATAGTTGGCATGATTGGTTTTGCTTTAGCTTTAGTTTTTATTTTGGTTTTCTATAACCAAATAACCTCACCACATAAAATCTGGTATCCATACACCTGCTTGGTTGGACTAGTGCTTGGCTTCTTCGCCTTCTTCAAGGTCGGTAACCGCTAGTTCCTCAGGTTCAGTTGTATCTGCAGCATCTAAAGCAGCTTGTTTCTCTAATTCAATTTGTAATGCTTGGTAATCGGCTAACCGTTCAGTCCAAGGAACCCAATTAGGTGCGATGAGTGAATCTTCACCAGGCACCATAACAACTTCACACAAGCTAGGTTCTGTCGCAGGATCATGTTGGTAAACAGTTACTGACCAGCGCCAATCGCCATAGCCAAGTTTCTTAGCTTGCCAGAAATACGTGGTGATGCCTTCGCCTTCTGCAATGTGATTTTGGTATTGGCCGATTTCACCTGGCAGAGCTGCTGCTTTAGCGGCTACCTCAGCAAAAGCTTTCACATCAAATTTTGCTTTGACGACTTTCTCAGGTCTGAGCAGTTTGACAAACTTAGGGAGTTTCTTGATTCTTGCCATTAGCTGTGTAACTGGTCAGCAAGGGTTCTCAGTAAGCGAGCTACCTTTTCAGCGCTAGCGCCTTCAGGTAGGCGACCGTGTTCGATACCTGGACGAATGTTATCTAGCGTTGAGATAAGCCCCTCAACCAAGATGACGAGATCTTCGTTCTTCATCCGAGTTGAAGCACGTTGCTTCTTCTCAAGGCTCTCAGGGACCTCGAGGATACGCATCGTCATGACCTGAGCTCCACGCTTAGAGTCAACGATGCTGTATTCGATGCGAGTTCCTGTCTTGATTTCGGTTAACCCATCAGGCAGGTTGCTCACATGGAGGAACGCCTCGGTTCCTTCATCTGATTGCACAAAGCCAAAGCCCTTAACGTTATCGAAGAACTTTACATGTCCAGTTGGCATAACTACCTCTTTCATTGCCGCAGGGTTCATTTTACTTTAGGTTTGCAAGTATCCTAAAAGGATGACCAAGAAAGCGAATCCGACTAAGGCGCAAAACCTTCCCGTTCAGGAAACATCCTTGCCGTTATTGGAGAAAATCCTCGCTTTTGTCTTCATTGCCAGCGTGGTGCTGTCAGTTTTAGCTATTTTGGTGATCCTGCTGGCTGCCTTCAGTAACGGAGTCTGGATTCCAATTGGACTTGGTTTGGTTCCTATGCTTGCACTACCTTTTGGCTTTGTCGCCCTTATCGCACTTCTAATTGTCTCTAGTTTTAGGAAACGAAAGACTTCCCAAAACTAATGAGTGAAGTCCTCCAGGTTGCTAAAGCTCTAAGCAGATCAACCGATGAAGAGTTAGTGCGAGTAATCGGCATCAGACTCATGCCCTCTGGAGCCTTCAACGATTTCTTTGATTTCTCCACCGCTTTGCTAAAGCCACAGAATGTGACCGGAGCCATTGCTGGTCTTACCCGTAAGCAGATTATTGCTTTCAACAATCTAATCGAGAGCAACAGCACTAAAGAAGATGCTAAGAGCCTTGAGGTCTTAGCCACCTTATTTTTAGTTGAAAAGAAAACTCTAGGTGGAAAGAATTCCTATGTTCCTTTGGAATCTGCGGTTAATTCTTTCAGAGCGCTAGCTCCTAAAAAAGTGCTTGCTGAATCTATGCAGAATAGCGAAACGCTAAGCGATTTAGATTCAGCTCTGGTTGACCCTCAGGCAGGTGTTGGTGCTTTCGAAACAGTTCAGGCTCTTACCGAACTTGTCATCGAACTAGAACAGCGCTACGTCAAAGAAGTTGGTCGCGGTGCCGTTGGTTTACCAGAACTAAAACGACTCTCTTCGCACCTTGGCAGAACAGTCGAGTATGCCAGATCTTTATATGCCTTAGCTCAGATGTCTTCGTTAGTTGTTTTATCAGATAAGCGTTGGCGAGTCGGCTCACATTACCTAACCTGGCTAAAGAGTTCACCGACTGAAAGATGGACACATCTGGCTAAAACTTGGCGGTCATTGCTTGGTGAAGAATCAGCTGCTGAACTTGCTGGAGCAATAAATCTAAATGCTGCCATGGCAGAAACCTTTCCACTGGCAAATGATGGCATCACCTCGCATATGACCAGGCTGATTTCATTAGCCGAACTAATCGGGCTTACCAGCGGCGATCAAATGTCTAGCTGGTTCTCTCCACTGATGCAGGGAGATGTCAAAAGAGCTGGCGAGTTGCTTGCAATTCAATTACCTAAAGCCCAAAACAAAATAATTGTTCAAGCCGATCTAACCATCATCTCTGTTGGACCGTTACCAACAGAAACAGAATTAGAACTTAGAAGATTTGTGGAAACCGAACGCATCGGTGTTGCCTCAACATATCGCATTAACTCACTCAGTGTCACCTTTGGATTAGAAACCGGACTGACTGAGAAATCCATTAGAGAACTCTTAGCGAAGCTATCCGATGCACCACTACCTCAACCGGTTGACTACCTCATTCGTGAGGCTGCTCAAAGATTCGGAAGACTGGTGTTAACCGAATCAACTGACCAAACCTTGATTAGCGCCAACGATCAGATTCTGCTAACTCAAATCCTGAATGACACAAATTTGAAGACTATTTCGATTTCGAGAGTTGATGAAACGACTTTAGCGTCCAGATTTGAACTAGATATTGTTTATTACCAACTCAGAGACAGTAAGTATGCAGCTATCCGAAAGGATGCCAAAGGCAAAGTTGTTAGCAATTGGAGCGCTGCCGGTGGCACTCATTCAATCAAAGAAGAGACCAAGTCAGTGCTTGGAGATATTGCCCGCTGGCGAGAGCATGACAAGAGACTCGGTGAAGCACCGCAGGGCTCTGACATTGTCAGACAGCTGGAAATGGTAATCAAGAACAAGGGCAGCATCGAAGTCTCTGTGAACATCAACGGTGAAACCAGGCAGTTCACCCTAGAGCCTTCGGGACTCGCCAATGGGCGTCTTCGGGCAAGAGACCGCAAGGCTGACTGCGAACGAGTGCTACCGCTAACCAGTATCACCGCTGTTCGCATAGGCTAGAAGGATGTCTGGCGGACCCCTAATCGTTCAAAGCGATAAAACTGCCCTGCTTGAAGTTGACCACTGGCAGGCCGCTGACGCTAGGCATGACCTAGCAGTATTCGCTGAGCTAGAGCGAGCACCAGAGCATGTTCACACCTACCGAATCACCAAACTGGGTCTATGGAACGCTAGAGCAGCCGGTCACGACAGCGACTTTGTATTAGATGTTCTTGACCGCTATGCCAAGTTTCCAGTTCCTGCAGCAATTCGCGTTGACATTCAACAGACCATGGCTCGCTATGGACGCTTGGTTATTCAAAAAGGTCCTGTTGGTGATCTGCAATTACATTCCAACGAACCCGCTGTTTTAGTTGAAACGACAAGGCAAAGGAGAGTCAACGATTTACTGCTAGATCGAATTGACCCTAATACTTGGCGCATCGCTGATTGGGCTAGAGGTCAAATCAAACAAGAACTTCTAAAACTAGGTTGGCCGGCAGAAGACCTTGCTGGTTTTACGCCAGGTAAAGCTCACGAGATTGATTTGGTGCAATCTGGTTGGGAAATGCGTAACTATCAAAACGCAGCTGTTGAGAAATTCTGGGAAGGTGGCTCCGGTGTTGTTGTGCTGCCTTGCGGTGCTGGTAAAACAATCGTTGGCGCTGCCACGATGGCGGTTGCTAAAACTAACACTTTGATTTTAGTTACCAACACTGTTTCAGCAAGACAGTGGAAAGCTGAATTACTGAAGCGAACCACACTGACTGAAGATGAGATCGGTGAATACTCTGGATCACTGAAAGAAATTGCTCCAGTAACTATTGCCACCTACCAAATATTGACCACCAAACGGAAGAATGAATACGCTCATCTGGCACTACTCAATGATCATGACTGGGGTCTGATTGTTTACGATGAAGTTCATTTGCTACCGGCACCTATCTTCAAGATGACAGCAGATCTTCAAGCCAGAAGAAGACTGGGACTTACTGCAACCCTGGTTCGTGAAGATGGTAAAGAAGGCGATGTATTTTCTCTAATTGGACCAAAGCGTTTTGATGCTCCTTGGAAGGAAATTGAAGCCCAGGGATATATCGCTCCAGCTGCCTGTTATGAAGTCCGAATTGATTTACCTGAACTTGAGCATCTTGAATACGCAATTGCCAACCAAGATGAGAAATACCGCTTAGCGGCATCCTCTCCTATCAAGATTCCTATTATTAAAAAACTTCTAGCTAAGCATGCTGGCGAACCTACTTTGGTTATCGGTCAATACATCGACCAATTACACAGCGTTGCAGCGGCTCTCAAGGCGGAGCTGATTACCGGCGATACTCCTATCCCTGAAAGGGAGAGGTTATTTGCTGAATTTAGAGAAGGCAGAGTATCTGTGCTGGTTGTCTCTAAGGTGGCTAACTTCTCCATTGACTTACCTGAGGCATCGGTTGCCATCCAAATATCTGGCTCCTATGGTTCAAGGCAGGAAGAAGCCCAGAGGCTTGGCAGGCTATTACGCCCTAAGGCTGATGGCAGAACCGCTAGTTTCTATACCCTAATTGCCCGAGATACCGTGGATCAAGACTTTGCTCAGAACCGTCAACGGTTCTTGGCTGAGCAAGGCTATGCCTACGAAATCATTGATGCTGTTGACCTCTAGGTCATTTACTCTCAGGAAACACTCAGGCTATATTCAGCCTTTGCCTAAGCGTTACTGACAGATTAGAACCATGAAGAACCCTAAAGTACTAATCGTTGATGACGAAAAGAACATCAGAGACCTACTAGAAGCTGGTTTGAAATTTGCTGGCTTTAGTGTCTACTCCGTTGGCACCGGAACCGAAGCAGTTGCTGTTGCAGAAAAAGCAAAGCCAGACATCATGGTTCTCGATGTCATGCTGCCTGACCAGAGTGGCTTTAGTGTCACCAAGAAGCTTCGCTCAATGGATATCGATCTACCGGTGCTATTCCTAAGTGCCAGAGATGACCGAGGGGATAAAGTAACCGGACTCACAGTCGGTGGCGATGATTACATGACTAAACCATTTAGCATCGATGAAGTTATTGCCAGGATTAATGCAATCCTCAGAAGAACTCGTAGACAAGAAGTTGAAGAAAGCATCATCGAAGTTGGTGAAATAAAAATCAATCAAGATGCGCATGAAGTATTCGTCAATGGCACCGAGATTGAACTCTCCCCTACCGAATATAAGCTGCTTAGATTCTTGATGGGTAATGCCAACCGAGTTATGAGTAAAGACCAGATTCTTGACCATGTTTGGGAATATGACTTCAACGGTGAACAAGGAATTGTTGAGAGCTATGTCTCTTACCTTCGCAAGAAGATTGATCCACTAAGTGCTAACCAACTTATCCAAACCAAGCGTGGCGTTGGCTACATGTTCCGAACATTCAAGAACGAAGAGTAAATGAACAAGCTTTATCGCCCTGGTAGTCATGGGCCAATCGGTCGAGCTTGGGCTCGGATTTCACTTAGAACTAGATTAACCTCTATTTCAGTTGGCCTAATTGCACTACTACTAGGCATCAGCCTCATCGGCACAGTTGCATTACTCAGAACCTATCTGCAGCAGAACACCGACGCGATGCTGGTGCAAACAGCAGCTACGCTATCTCTTGAAGATCCAGCCACAGTTGAATCTCGACTTGCCTCCCACACGATAACCCTTCCAGCGCTACCTAGCGATTATTACATCGCTTTTCTTGACCCGCAGGGACGTTTATTCCTAGGACTGGTCTCTTCTGCAAGAGAAAACTCTGACATTCCTAATCTGACTGCCTTCAACGTGGTTTCAGTTCAAGCTACCCATGGTATTCCTTTCACCGCAGACATATCCCAGGGAACAAAAGCAGAGTCAAGTAATAGTCACCAGTGGCGCTTAGTAGCAATACCATCTGCTTACCAAGGTGGTTCGGTAGTAGTTGGTGTCCCACTGTCACAGAGCATGGCGCTGATAACCCAGTATCGAGTAATCGGTCTTGGCTTTAGCGGTGTGCTGCTATTTATTAGCGGATTGGCGTTGTGGCTTACCATTTCATCTGCCCTTAGACCGTTGCGAGAAGTATCAGCTGCCGCTGATGCCGTTCGCAAAGGTCAGTTCGATAGAAGACTGCCGCCAGCAGATGGTAAAACAGAGATTGCGAAATTGAATAATTCGCTCAATGAGATGCTTGGGTCAATCGAAGATGCCATCAAATCCCGTAATCAAACTCTTGATCGAATGAGGCAGTTTGTCGCTGACGCCAGTCACGAACTTAGAACACCGTTGGTAACCCTCCGAGGCTACGCAGAGCTATACAGAAAAGGTGCTTTCAAGTCCAAGGCCGAGGTTGATGATGCAATGCAGCGCATTGAAAGCGAAGCTGTGCGCATGTCGACTCTCGTTGAATCACTGCTTGCCTTAGCCCGACTAGATGGTGATGCCAAGCTCACGTTTAGCAAAGGTAATTTAGCTGAAGTGGCTAGATCGGTAGTAGTCAATGTCACTACTGGGCACCAGAAGTTAGATATCAAGTTAGTTGGTCTAAATAGTGAAAAACTTGAAACAGAGCTCATCGCGAACTTTGATGATGCTGGGATTAGACAGGTGCTAACCAACCTACTTACTAATGCGAATACTTTTGCAGGAGATAAGCCAATCGAATTAGCGCTTGGACATAAGGACAACAAAGTGTTGATTAAGGTAATCGATCACGGCGAAGGAATACCTAAACAGCTTAGAAGTAAAGTATTTGAGCGTTTCTATCGCAGCGATAATTCGAGAAACCGAGACACCGGTGGCTCAGGTCTCGGCCTTGCCATAGTTCGAGGAATAGTTCAAGGGCACGGCGGAACTATTGTTGCCGAGGAAACTCCAGGTGGCGGCGCTACCTTCAAGATCACACTGCCAAACTAGTTATCAACAGCTCTGGAACTTTTTAGTTACTAACAGATTCAGTACCGCTGTTCTTTTGAGAATTACTTTGTTGTGAACTTGTTTACCTAAGGAGGTAAACAATGGCACAAATACAAGTAGACAGCGAGCATGTCCTCGCAGCCAACAGCACTATTCAGGCAACCATCGCAAAGCTTCAGGCTGAAGTTGATGGCTTGCATGTTCAACTAGTTGGCTTACAGGATGTCTGGCGTGGCACAGCTGCAAGTAGCTTTCAAGAGTTAGTCACTCGTTGGAAAGTTACTGCAACAACTGTTGACACACAACTAGGCGAACTCGGTCAAGCCTTGCGTCTAGCAGCACAGCAATACAGTGAGATCGAGTTGGCGAACCAGCGGCTCTTTCTCGGTTAGTAACAAATTCCTTGTTTCGGGTAAAGAAAAGGGGTGGAACTTATTACAAGTTCCACCCCTTTTAGCCGGAGCGATTCTGGCTAAATTTTAGAAGTCCATCCCGCCGCCCTGAGGCATCTGTGCTGGTTGTGGTTCTGGTTTCTCAGCGACAACTGCTTCAGTGGTTAGGAATAGACCTGCGATAGATGCAGCGTTCTGAAGTGCTGAACGAGTTACCTTCACTGGGTCGTTGATACCTGTTGCAAGCATGTCAACATACTCACCGGTAGCGGCGTTAAGGCCGTGACCTGCAGGTAGGTTAGCAACCTTCTCAGCAACAACACCAGGCTCTAGACCTGCGTTGATAGCAATCTGCTTTAGTGGAGCTGAGATAGCAACGCGAACAATATTCGCACCGGTTGCCTCATCGCCAGTTAGCTTTAGAGTCTTGAAAGCTGCGATACCAGCCTGAATAAGAGCAACACCACCACCGGCGACGATACCTTCTTCAACAGCTGCCTTGGCGTTACGAACAGCATCTTCGATGCGGTGCTTACGCTCTTTCAATTCAACTTCGGTAGCTGCACCGGCACGGATAACTGCAACTCCACCGGCAAGCTTCGCTAGACGCTCTTGCAGCTTCTCGCGGTCGTAGTCGCTGTCGGTGTTTGTGATCTCACGACGGATTTGTTCAACTCGTCCGGCAATCTGTTCCTTGTTGCCAGCACCATCAACGATGGTGGTCTCATCCTTGGTGATAACTACCTTGCGAGCAGTTCCAAGCATGTCCAAAGTTGTGTTCTCTAGCTTGAGTCCTAGTTCTTCGGTGATAACTGTTCCACCGGTAAGAATTGCGATGTCCTGAAGCATGGCCTTACGACGGTCACCAAAGCCAGGAGCCTTAACAGCAACTGCCTTGAAGATTCCGCGCATCTTGTTCAGAACTAGAGTTGCAAGGGCTTGGCCCTCAACATCTTCAGCGATGATAAGAAGCGGCTTACCTGACTGCATAACCTTTTCGACAACAGGAACAATCTCAGCTACCTGAGAGATCTTGCTGTTCACGATAAGAACTAGAGCATCTTCCAAAACTGCTTCTTGACGCTCAGGGTCAGTTACGAATAGACCTGAGATGAAACCCTTGTCAAAACGCATACCGTCGGTTAGCTCTAGCTGAATGCCAAATGTGTTTCCCTCTTCAACTGTTACAACACCTTCGTTACCGACCTTGTCGATTGCATCAGCAATGATGTTACCGATAACAGTGTCACCTGCAGAGATAGATGCAGTTGCAGCAATCTGCTCTTTAGATGAAACAGGCTTTGACTGCTTGAAAAGTTCAGCAATAACTGCTTCAACGGCCTTTTCAATTCCGCGCTTGAGGCTGATCGGGTCAGCTCCAGCCGCTACGTTACGCAAGCCCTCTTTAACAAGAGCCTGAGCTAGAACAGTTGCTGTGGTTGTGCCATCTCCGGCAACATCGTCAGTCTTCTTAGCAACTTCTTTAACCAGTTCGGCACCAATGCGCTCGAACGGGTCATCTAGTTCAATTTCCTTAGCAATAGAAACACCATCGTTGGTGATAGTTGGTGCACCGTACTTCTTTTCAAGAACTACGTTGCGACCGCGTGGGCCAAGTGTGACCTTCACAGTGTCAGCAAGGATGTTCAAGCCGCGCTCGAGACCGCGACGTGCCTCTTCGTTAAAGCTAATAATTTTTGCCATGTTGGGTTACGCCCTCCTGGACGATCAAAGTGATTAGTTAGCACTCTCGTATTGAGAGTGCTAATCCATTTTGGCACTCTAATCACCAGAGTGCAAGTTTGGCTTAAAAGACTAGAGCCACCCCCTTGAGGGTGGCTCTAGTGGTTGAAACTTGTTATTAGATAACGAAGACGTTGTCAGCCTGTGGGCCTTTGTCGCCGTTCTTTACTTCAAACTCAACGCGCTGGTTCTCTTTAAGTTCCTTGTAGCCTTCAGACTGAATAGCTGAGAAGTGTACGAATACATCTGCTCCACCATCCTGAGTGATAAAGCCGAAGCCCTTTTCAGAGTTGAACCACTTTACGGTTCCTTGTGCCATTTATTGCTCCTAATGCTTTTTGAATCAGATCCGGTACTTCCTTCACTGCAGCCTCACCTAAAAGTTTTACCCTTTGGTTTGATTTCGAGTGTTGTAGCAAACGAATCTTTTTCGACCTTGTTCAGTCTAGGGCTGTTTGGGGTAATGTGTGCAAGTCAATATTTGGCCTATAACGGGACTGTTATAGAGAGATAACTAGCCAAGCGGGGCGTAATCTGGCCCTAAACGCACTTCAATTGGGTATTTACTGGCTTTGTCCAGCTCAATAGAGAGCTTTCCAAGCACAGATTGCATCCGTTTAGCCAGCGGACGAAAGCTCTCGTTCTGAATCCGGATGGTTGATTTAGGTATCAGGTTGTCAATAGTCCTTGAATAAGGAACGACGTAATCTGCATCCAATAGCACCTGACCAATCCTGGATGCATAGGTCCTAGTTCCGCTGCCATCAATGACAGTGATTGGAGTGGAGAGGTCGATGCCATTTACGATTTTGTGAGTAGGAGCAGGAGTCGCCATGGCGTTGACGGCATATTGCAAACCAAAGTAGCCAGAAGAGCTGAGAATCACTGAGGCTAAAGCTAGCCAAGCTACTTCTATCCAGCGTTCTTTCGCAGTCTTACGAGCGCGGTGACGCCCAACGTGCTCAAAGTCTGCTTTGAGCAGATCGATAGCATCTTGGTTTTTCACCTTAGACATGTATTGGCTCCTAGAAAATGCATAACTGTTCTATATTAGGTTCCTAACCTGTGAAAAATCTGAAGAAGGCAAGCCATGACCGAACGTAAAGTCGAAAAAACCGAAGAACAGTGGCGAGAAGAACTAACTGAGTTTGAATTCCATGTGCTCAGAGAAGCCGGAACTGAACGAGCCTTCACAGGAGAACTGCTCAACGAGGAGCGCAAAGGTACTTTCCGCTGCCGTGGCTGTAATGCAGACCTGTTCACTAGCACCACTAAGTTTGACTCACACTGTGGTTGGCCTAGCTTCTACGAACCTAAGGAAGACCACGCTGTTGAACTTAGAGAAGATAACAGCGGTGGCATGAAACGAGTTGAAGTACTCTGCCGGGCATGTGGTTCACACCTAGGTCACGTTTTTGAAGATGCACCGCAGACTCCTACCGGTGATCGGTTCTGCATCAACTCAGTAAGCATCACTTTCGAAGCTGAGTAGCGTGTGAGCAAAAGAGCTCTAATTGTCATAGATGTGCAGAAAGGTTTCTCCGAACACGACGTAGCTGGTGAACGGAATAATCCTGAATGCGAACAGAACGTAGCAAAACTAATTTCAGCTTTCAGGGCTAGCAATCAACCAATAGTCTTTGTGAAACATAATTCCAAATCCCCCACTTCAGTCTTAAGGCCAGATCAACCCGGCAATGACTTCAAAGATGTGATCACAGGAACACCTGACTTACTTGTAACTAAAACCGTTAACTCCGCTTTCTATGGCGACCCAGATTTACACAGTTGGCTCATTGCAAATAGCATCGGGTCAGTCGCTATCTGCGGAATACAAACAAACATGTGTTGTGAAACAACCGCGAGAATGGCCGGAAACCTAGGGCTAGATACCTGGTTTGTGCTGGATGCGACTCACACCTTTGCTAAGAGCGCTAACGGTGTCAAGATTTCAGCTGACGAGTTGGCAAGAGCCACCGCAGTGAACCTATCAGGTGAGTTTGCCGAAGTTCTCTCAACCCAAGAGGCGCTCAATAAACTAGCCGCTATTGTCTAACCGTTTGGTAGATTTGAAACATGAATGAATTCGACAGCTCAAAGCTAAAAAAGAAAATTAAGAAAAAGATCAAGAAGAACATAATCAACAACAAGAACTTCACCGTCAAGACCAGAGACTCTATTTACTTTGTTGGCGCTATCGGTGCAGCCATTTACTATCTCTCGACTGCCACAGATTTCTGGATGGGTGTTCTAGGGCTCCTAAAAGCAGTGGTATGGCCCGCGTTCTTGGTCTATGCGGCTTTGAAGGGTTTGAGCTCTTAGATAAATAAACTCCCCTAAAGGAGGTTGGTGGGGCCGACCAGGGGACTCGAACCCCTAACCCTCGCATTACAAGTGCGATGCGCTACCAATTGCGCCAGGTCGGCTCGGAACAAAAAATTTGTTCCTCGTAAATACTACCTACTCTGTTGCGGTTGCGTAAAACCCTAAGGTGTAGTGACCGTAAGCACTTGGCTGGCTCCTGAGTAACCAACACTATTTCGAGCTGAAACGCTGAACCAGTAACTGGTCTTTGCCTTCAATCCTTTGATGTTCAGGGTCGTTGCTGACGAGGTTCCTTTACTCGCCACCACCCAAGTTTTGCCCTGATCGTTCGAGTACTTGACTTGATAGTCGGTTACTTTTGCTCCACCGTTATACGGCGCTTTCCAAGTAATGACAGCAAGTGCGGAAGTTATTGATTTGAGTTCAACAGTCGTTGGTGCGCTAGGGGTTACCGGCAGTGTTGTAACACTGAAGGTGGCACTTACTTTTGACATCCCAACGCTGTTCAAAGCTTTTACTCGAACTGAATACTTCACTCCAGGTAAAAGGTTCTGAATCAGAGCTGTTGGATTCGCAGAGCTCTCGCGCTGGACTTTAGCCCAACTAACGCCACCACCATTTATCTCAACTAAGTAATCCGTTATTGCAGAGCCGCCACTAAATTCTGTTAGCCAAGACAACACGAACGACGAGGAGGCTAGCTCTGAAGAACTTAGCGAACTTGGTGGACCCGGAACAGTTGGCAGAGTTGTGAAAGATCCAATAAGGTAATCACCTGTCCCAGTGGTGGCCACCGCTGATATTCTAATTTGGTAAGTCGTAGCAACTTGTAAATTAGAAACTGAAATGCTTGCAGTTGCTGAAGCCTTCTTAGTAACCGGTAGCCAAGTTGTCCCATCCAGGGAAATATCAACAAAATAATCCAAAATCTTTACACCGCTAACAACAACTGGAGCTTTCCAAGACAGTGCAACACCAGTTGACTTAATGGAAGTGACTTTGAAAGCACTCGGCGCTGCTGGACCAGATAATTGCATAGTTGAAACACTTATAGGGCTTGTTGGTTGGCCGACACCAAAGCCGCTAACTGCCGAGACTCTAAAGAGATATGTTTTGCCAGCACCAAGAGCGCTCGCGGTTATTCCGAATACATCATTGGCTGCTCTTGGGACAACTGTCCAAGTAGAGCCCGAATCGCTAGAAACTTCAACCAAGTAACTTGTTACAGCTGAGCCTCCATTAGATAGAGGTGCCGACCATGCGAGGGAAACTTTGTTAGTTGTAACAGAGGCAACAACCAGAGAAGTTGGTGTAGAAGCTGCAGCAACCGAAGTCGTAATTATTCCAGTCAGATAGGCGCTTTTACCAAAGGCTGTAACAGTTGCAATTCTGAACAAATAGTTAGTAACAGGAAGTAACCCAGAGAGCTTCAACTGTGTTGAAAGTGAAGCCACTTCCCTAGCGTTTGACCAAGTAACTCCTGCATCAGTTGAGTACTCGATGCTGTAACTAAGAATTGGAGATCCACCAGTATCCGTAGGCGAAGTCCAATCCAAAGTAAAACCAGAACCTGTAATGACAGAAGATTTGAATCCGGTGGGACCAGCAGGAGCAACACAACTAGTTATTGCTAAGCCAGTCAGATAGGTGCTTTTACCAAAGGCTGTAACAGCTGCAACACGCACCTGATAACTAGTACCAGGCAGCAAACCAGAAACAACAAACTGAGTTGCAGTTGAATCAACAGACCTAACCGAAACCCAAGTAGACCCAT
>Ga0304729_1000191_pt1 | contig 42519 bp, 46 predicted proteins | sample C_131016_MF_Meta_FD_190475 | JGI IMG/M metagenome (GOLD analysis project Ga0304729, IMG submission 190475) | Freshwater microbial communities from Lake Croche, Canada to study carbon cycling - C_131016_MF_MetaG (v2) (version 2) | ecosystem: Environmental > Aquatic > Freshwater > Lake | place... | reverse complement strand
ACAGTGCCCAATAACCAAGGGCCTAGGTGAGTTGCGAATCCCATGAGGATCTCCTTACATACAAGTTAAGTGTATCAATTGGTATGTCATCAGCCGGGACTGTTTGATACACCGGAAAGCCCGGAATAGTTCTAATATACACCAAAAGAAAAGGGGGCACAAGGCCCCCTAATCTTATCAGGACGAACCGGAAGAACCCCAGATTCCCAATGGGTCAGACCAACCGAAAGAATAACGCTCTCTAGACTTGTAACGGACGTTACCTGTGTCGAAATCGCCATCCATTGATTGACTCAAAGGAGTACGGATGAAATGTTTCAATCCATTTGGCACGTCAGTTGTCAAATACCAACCGTTTGTATCGGTCAAGAAGTGATTAACTGTGTAACCTTCAGGAATTGCGCCCATTTGTTTAATGGCGTTGATGTCATTGTCAGTAGTGCCGACGCGGAGTTCGGTATCCAATAGACGTTTAGCAACGAACATCAAAGCTGGTGGAACGATCAATTTCTTGGGTTTTGCAGCGATCAAAAGTCCACGCTCGTCTGTCCAAGCAGCGATCTGAATAACGGCGGCTTCCAAAGAAGTCTCGTTCAAATCAACTTGAGTAGATGGAGTGTTGGAGTTTGTACCGCCGTTCACCAATGGGTGAGCAGTAGAGAACAAAGCAACACCGTCACCACCAGCATAAGCATTGCTAAAACCGTTGTTGATAACGGCGGCAGCTTTAACTTGCTTGGTATAAGCCATAGCACGGGCCAGACCTTTGGTGTAACGAGCAGACAAGCTGTCGTACAAGTTATCTTCAACCGCTTCTTCAGTGATTGAGAAACCCAAAGCAATGGTTTCGTGGTTATAGCGAGTTGTCCATGCCTCTTGAGCATTGTCATACTGAATCGCTGAACCCTCGTTTTTAACAGGGGCGGCAGAGAAACCAGACAATTTGGTCTCTTCTTCAAAAGAACGCTCAGAAGTTTCTGTCTCATAAAACTCTTTGTGTTCTTCACCGTATTTAGCATACTCAAGACCGAACAATGCGTTCAAACCTGGGAGCAGCTCTTTCAATAGTTGTGCGCGGGAAATAGCCATGATTTAAGCTCCTTATACAGCAGTTGCTGTGTAGTACTGATGTGAGCCAAAATTGATTTTGACTAGCACTTCGGGGTACTGGGTGAAGACAAGTGTTGCGGCTGTTGTAAACGCTGTTTGAGGCGCAGTATTAAGCACAACGGTGGTAGCACCAGCAGCGGCGGCAGTTGCGACAAAAGAACCAGAGCCAATCAATTGACCGTTAGCGGCAATTGAAGCAACATCAGTTCCTAGGGGCAGTGCGGCAGCACTAGATGAAGTCAAGGTTAAGGTGGCTGTGGACGTTGAAGACCAAACCGCTGTACCTAACGCTACTTGTGTATCACGAACAACGTCAACAACACGCAAGCCAAAACCGCTAGTTGTTAAAGTTGAAGAATACAAGGCTGCTACGGCTGAATCACCTGTATTGGTATTACCAGCGTTTTGAATCAAACCTAAGTTTTGACCCACAACAGCAATGCTTCCAGAAGCGATCACAGTAGTTGCTGAACAAATAACTACCTTGAAAACAGTATCAGGATCATCACAAATAACAGCCATTGCATCACCAGCTAAGGTGCTTGCGGGCCAATATTGAGAGAACTGCTTCTGTTTTGTTAATGGGTTTGTAAAAGAACAACCCAAGAAAACACCAGTCAAACCAGCAGCACTTGAGTCTGTGGTAGATGTGTTTTTAACAATTGAACCACGAATAATATTAACCATGTCACCATAGAAAATACTAGTAGCGTAGCCGTACTGGATAGGTAGCATACGAGTTGAACCCGCAAACACCTGTCCACCAATCAAATTGACTGGTTTTAGCCCGTAAGGGGCTGAGACAACGGGATAAGCCATTTAAGACTCCTATAAAAAGTTAAGAACCGGAACCAAAAGTAACCTTCGTCTGTCGTTCAGAAAATTTCTGCATACGATGGTCATTGTCTTTCATGTACGCATTGTCAACCGATTCCATTTGAGCTTTGTTTTGCTTGTCGTAATAAGCGGCACGCTGTTTCATAAACTCTTCAGGGATACGGCATAACAATAACCCACCAACTTCGATATTGCCTTTGAATCGGCCTTCTTGAGTGGCGTGCATCATCATTTCGGGATAATCTTCTGCTTTGCAGGGTTCATATCCTTCGCGGAACTTAGAGGAAATGTTAGCAGGATCTGCTACACCCGTAGTACTAATGCGAACATATCTGTGTTTCCATCCTGGTCTATCGTCCGGGAAAGGAAGAGATTCAGGTTGTTTCCACTCAGTAGGCCGATATTCGGTTTTACTGCGAGATTCCATTTCGCGATTTAATCTATTTTGTGTTTCAGCCATTTTTAACCCCTATCTCTAAGTAAAGCAACCTGTTTAGCATATAACTCCAAAGGAACCCCAAGGCGACGCGCAGTAGCAGCTTCGGATGCCTTCAGTTTGATACGATTAGGCGATGTACTGCGTGTGGCCGGAGCTACTACAGTGGTTTGTTTTGCACGGCGAGGACTATCATCTTCATCCGGTTCAGAAGTTCTTCTTTTAAGAGGTACCTCAACATCCTCTTCGCTCTGAAAATATTCAGGGAATCTTTTGCGCATCGTTTTATCGATGGTTTGAAAGTACTCTTCAGTACCTATGTAGTTCGGACCATACTCTCTTGCCAATTTCTTGTCAAGTCCAATAGCCAAACTTGTCATTTCGTCGTCTTTTTGCCACCAATCACTATTGGATTCCACCCATTTCATGGTTCTGGGTGAAATTCTAGGTTGCTGCTGCTGTTGTTGCGGCATTGGCCTTTCTTGGACCTCGATAGGCTGCATTGTGAATGCTCTATCTAAACGAACTGTTGCCTTGGCAATCTCCTCTTGAGCTTCTGCAAGCGCATCAGGATCAGCTACTTCAAAAGCCTTCTTGTATTTGGCTTTCGCGGCATCTAACTCAACTTGTGCGTTAGATTTAGACTGCTCAACCATGATTTTTGAACCATTGGAGAGCTGTTGTTGTAAGCGTTTATTTTCTTCATAAACTTGTTTAGCAAAGTTTTCTGCGGCTTCACGCTCTCGTAGAGCTTCTTCTTTAGCCCTACGCTCATCGTGATAACCTTTGGTAAACCGTTTAATCCGTTTCTGGACTTTCTCGTCGTAAGAATCTAACTCTTCGTCAGTGACTTCTTCGACAGGAGTCGCCATAGGCTTACGGCCACGGTCCTCTTCAGGCGTATCATCCTCGATCTCAACTTCAAATTTTTCATCTGAGTCCTTTAGTTCGATCTCTTTTTCATCGGGGAATTTATAGTCTTCGTTTGACATGATTTATCCTTTAAGCAGCTCGTGTAATACCACGGGGATCTTCCACAGTAGCTTCAACATTATCATCATTGATGATTCTGAATTCACGACCATGAATCTTCAGACGGGTGCCTGAATTGGGGCGGACGATAATAAAATCGCCAGCTTTGCACGACGGCCCACTGGGGAACCGGGTAGCATCTTTATAGGCATCTGGCCCAAGTTTGACTACAAACAATACAGGAGTTAAGACCTCCTCAAAGTGCATAGCTTGGCTAGATTTAATAATGCCACTTTCACTCTCAGCATACTCTTCCATAGCTTCTGGTACGACGCACAAAAGCTGAAAACGCACTGGCTCGGGCAACTGTTTGGCTTTCTGTTCGGCACTCGTATTGAGGAGTCCAGATAGGTCAACAGCACTTACATCAAATTCAGTCATCACTAGTCTCCATTCGTTGCACAAGGTCTTTGACAATGGACTCTGCGTAGGTTAGACCCCGGATAACCCCACAGACGTGACGATACTCGTCAAACGTTTTTGCTCCTCCTCCTGCGAGGAAGGTGACTTGATCGCCTCTGAGCTTGTCGTACTCAGAAGCCAAGTGATTTAATATTTTGGTGTCCAATTAGATACCTTTCTTGTTTTTCTGAGAATGCTGAAGAATAGTTGATGTACGGTTATGAGCCATTTCTTGCTTATGTTTAGCAATCTCAATGCCTAATTTAGTACCTTCCAACTCTTGTTGTTTCTGCAATTTGTCTCTTGCCGCCGCTGCCGTAGCACCGACTTGCATAGCTGCAATTTCTTTTTGCATCGCAATCCTAGACTCTTCAATACGCAACTGATCAGCTTTAGACGCAGCTTCAATCTGTTGTTTCTGCTGCTTGAGCTGCAACTCGCCTTGTTTAAGCTGCAATTCTTGCATCTGCATCTGAACAATTGGGTCTTGCATCTTCTGTTGGGCTTGTTGCTGTTGAGCTTGGGCTTGCGCCATCTGAGCCATTTGACCGCTGGCTTGGGCCACTGCGATCGCGATTTGATCTGCCATTTCTGGTGATATTTTTGGTTCCTCCCCAGTCTTCTCATCCACACTGGGCAATACACCGCCAATAGTCATCTCAATTTGTTTCCTGTACTCCATACCCATGTGTTCTGCGATGTGGGCTTGTACGCCAGAAACAATCTGTTGCATCATTGGATTTTGCTGCAATAGACCCATGATCTGTGGGTTCTGAAGCATAGAAGTGTGAGTCGCAATATGTGCTTGATGATTCTGCTCCATGAACGCTTTCACGGGCTTCTTCAGAGTCAGCATATTCTGGTTCTCAGTGACTGGGTCAACGGGTTTCTCATCATCCTCAATCGGTACTAGCTTATTAGCGTTCTTAATGCCAATCACCTCAATCATCTGGCGATGTAGGAGGGGTAAGTTATACAACTGTGGAGCTTGTTGCGCGAGTTGAAGAACGGCTTGATACTGCACAATCTTCTGAGCCATCGTAGACGCATTAGGATCACTGACAGGAATCACATCCACAGAGTCATAATCACTGCGTTTGGCTTTCCTACTGCCGTCTTCTGGCTGATAGTCGTAGTCTTCTGGTGTGTAGTCAGCGATGATGTTCTTGAGCAACTTAAACTCTTGTCTCATCGTGTAGTGCATACGGGCTTGTACAGCACCCATCACCTTCAATGTACGCTCTAGAATCGCTAGAGTTGTACCGACAGGAGTCTGGGCAGACATATCGCTTACACTCATATCTCCGCTAGATGCGAACGTTTTGCCTTCTTGCACAATGTTTTGGAAAAGTGCAAATAGAACTTGGCTTGGCTCCTTGTACGGGAGCGGCAAAATGTTGTCCCTAATAGAACCTGATGGCACATCAACATCCCTGAATTCTCCAGGAGAAATCGGTGTATCGTCACCTTTTAGTCTGAGTCCTCTGGACTTCAAACCACCTGGCAAATTGGACAATGTACCTGCATCAATAAGTTGTCTTTGAAGTATAGTTGCAGACTTCGCATAACCACCAATCAAGTGGATCAAACCATACCCATAGAACCCAAAACCTGGGATGTATTGGTAATGCACAAAGTGGTTTCTCTTGGTACAAAGTTCATCATCCTCGTACCAATTTCTACGAATAGCCAGTATGGTGCTAGACCCTTTTTCAAGAGTCACAATATATGGCAGGGCTATACCTGTTTCTTCGTCTTTCTTGTCCACATGCTCAAACCCAGACAAGTCCAAATTGACCTGCATCTCAAGTATGCGGTAGCGGTCATCTTGAATAGCAGACATGCCATTCTCTTGAGCTTTTTGTTTCTCAACCTCATCCAACTCATTGGATGGCTCACCCAAATCTACATCACTATAAAAGCCCGCAACGATGAGTTTTCTCAACTCATTCTCAGTCTTACGCATGACGTGAGTAACCCTCTCAGCAGAAGCCAAAGATGCTGCACCATATGGCACAACAATATCTTCCGCAGGTACAAACATCGCCACTTGACGACCTAGACTTGGGTCATAGTAAATCTTCTTAAATGCTGACCCTGCGAGAGGCAAATTCCATAACATCTTCTCGTGTTCTGGTCTGTATTCAGGCATTACTTCGGTGAGCTGATAGTTCATATCATCTCTGACGCGGTTCGATGAATCTTGTTTATCAGGTGTTTCTTTCCCAATAATTTGGGTCTTCACAGGCCCTTGCGCAGGGAATGTCTCCATGATTCCTTCTGACTGAAACCTAACTACAGACTCTGTGAGCATAGGATGAAATACACCACACGCACCTTGCCAAGGCTCAGTCCTATCCTCATACTTCAAACCCAATAGCTTCAACCCTTCAACATAGGTTTGAATCCAATCTTTCCTATCACCAGAGTCTTTTGTGAAGTCAGCAATCAACTCACTGGCTAAACTCTCCAAGTCAGAAGAGTCCATCAGGTCGGCTAAGTTAGCATCAAACTCACCGCTGTTGTGTTGCTTGGCTGGCTCTAGATCAATCTCAACATCCCCTACATTCATGTGAACACTCTCTGGGTCCTCGATCTCAATCTCAATTGGAGCACCGTCATCCATTCCCATAGGGGCTTGATATAAACTTTTGGCGATTGACATGTTATTTCCTTAATGTTGCCCGATTTGTTTTGGGGTTGTATTTAAACGCTTCCGGCTTTTTATCTGAACGTGTAGCCGCCCTATCTTTCGCACGTTCTTCTGCCGTCATGTTGTTGCGTTTAGCGCCTTCAGCAGTAAACGTTTTGCCATCCGCTTTTAGATGGCCTCTCTCTTGCAGAATCTTTATGGCGGTATCACGGTTGCCGACCTGCGCTGCAAGCCGTTCAATCAACTGACCTTTGCCCATGAACTTCTGAGTGGTCATACTGTGTAGTACCCTTGTCGTCTTTTGCTTCTGAATGCTTGTATGGGATCAGGCTCATCACTAGGCAGTTTAATAAAGCCACCTTGTCTAAACCTAATCAATGCCTGTGTGGTTGAATCCACCAAATCATCGTTTGTACCGCTGGGAAAGTCGTTACATTCCTCCATAACTTCTTTTGCCCACCTGCGATCTGGTGCCCAGACTATCCCTGATGAGAATAAATCTGATACGGCATTCACCCTAGATATCTTATCTTGTCCTTTACCCGGTGTAAACTCCCCAACAGGTATGCCCATGCGTCTAAACTCTTGATAAAGAGCCGCGCCATTGGATTTTTTCTCCACGACAAACGCATCTGGCTCCCATTCTTTGTATTCTTCAAGTACAAGACGCTTTAATTCAGGAAATTCCATGCGTTTTTTGATGGAATTCAACAAAATTATGTTGAAATTGTTGCTTTCCTCGTTAAAAAACACGCCCCAAGTCGTTAAAGCATTGTAATCAGACCGATTTGATGCTTCTTGCGCCGCGTCTAAGCTCATTATTGTAAATTCGCAGTTTGGCGGGTCATCTTTTTCCCAAATTTGCCACCATTCCCGCTTAATTAAAGCACCTTCTTCTGATACTGGGTTCTGCATGTACTGGGCTTGCCAATACCGGGGGTCCATACCCGCTTTTTTACCCATCAATTCTTCTATTGACCAGAAGTCTGCCCACAAAGGCTTCTCATTTAGGATGGCAGGGAACTCCACAACTTCCCAAGGATCAACATCTTCCTCTCTTGCCATCTGACTCAGTATCTGCCCCGTCAAATCTAACTTACTCCAACGGGTCATAACGATAATAATTGCACCACCTGGCATAAGACGCTGCAAAGGACCAGACTGAAACCATTCCCAAGCAGGAAGGAATACATCGGGTCGTCCTGTCTTAGCTTCCTGTTCTGAATGTGGATCATCAATAATAAAAAGATCAGCACCGCGCCCAGCAAGAGCACCGCCGACACCAATAGCAAAGTACTCACCATTATAATTTGTACCCCATCTTGATGCTGACTTCGAGTCAGCTTGCAGTTCTACTTGCGGGAATACATCTTTATACTGTTCTGATCCCACCAGGTTCCTTACACGCCGACCAAAGTTCACGGCTAGATCAGCCGTGTGGGAGGACATAATAATCTTCTTATGTGGATACTTGCCCAAGAACCATGCAGGGGCAAGATAAGAAATCATTTCCGATTTGCCGTGCCTTGGTGCAATATTGACGATAACCCTTTTCTTTTTTCCGTCTGCAATTTCTTCAAATATCTTCGCCAACCGTTTGTGGTGTGGGCCGACTTTGTAGCCCGGATATACATGATCAATGAATGTGAGAAAATCATTTTTACCGACCTCTTGAGTTGAGTCAGCATACCATTTTTTTATTAAGTCCAGTGCTTTGCGTTTCTCGTCATCTTGCATTGACGGGATTTTTATCTGTAAGGCTTTTATTTCCTCAAGACTTAGGCGCATGGACAACTTTCGCTTGTACGTTAATTGTTCTGCTTTCTAATTTAGATAGCATCTCCATGATCTCATTCTCAACTTCTTCAATGGACTGATGCTTGATAGTTGTCTCTGTGCGTTTCTTAAACGCATCAACACCATCAACTTCACCTAAAGCACGAAGAGCTTGCATACGGATTTTTGGGTCTGGGCTAGTTGATTCAGCCACCAGACTATTGACCACATACTTCTTTAACTCGGCTAGGTCTTTGACAAGATAAGAATCGTGTTGGGCGACCATACCCGCAAGATAGGCAATTGTTCCATTAGAGTATGTAGCAAGTTGGGCAGCAGCATCAGGCTGCCTGACCATATTTTCAACGGCATGACGAGCGGCATCTTTATCTTCTTCGCCTGGGATTATTGGTTGGCCAGTTAAGTCTGAAATCATCTTAACTGTTCTGGCCCTCATGTCTAACTCATCTTGAGGAGAAAGCTCGGGCATAGCTTCTGCTATTGAAGCTGGAATTGGAATATTGGAATCAATTTCTGGAACGAGTTCTATCATGGGAGGAAGAGGGGCACTCCGTAGTTTGTGCATATTATATAGGGAGTTTTAGTTATATCAACTGTATATTTGTACAGGATAAAGTTTGGAAAAATTTTGCAAAATATTTTTTGAAAAGCGTAAAGTATTGTAAAGGGGGGGGGTTAAAAGTTTGGTTTGGTGCTGTGTTATTTGTGCAAATCTTGGGGTGTGGGGGGAGGGATGGAACCAGATAAAAATCAGGGGGGTGGGGGTCGAGATAGCGCTCCCAGAGCAGAAAGTGTCAAGTTACGCTATAATACACTCACACCACAGCGATCCTGCAGTGGTGCGGTAGAGATCATTAACACAGTTAAGGAAATGCTATGCAAAGCAAAGCAACTATGGCCTTCGCATCGGGTTTGGCAGATGCAAAGCGATCAGTGGAATCCGCCACTGCGCAGTTGAATGTTATCAAGACCAATCGCAAACCGATCGGCAAAGTGCTTAGAGCACTTGAGAAGGTAACCCTTTCAAGCGAGCGTATGTATTTAATGGTTTCTAATAACCAGCCTCATATTTACATCGGTATGTATAACCTAGAGTCCTTCAAGGACGATAGGTTAGCAAATGTCTTAGGTTATCTATCTGAGACAATGGATAACATGAAAAGCGAAGATTGGCCTCAATCCCTCAACAGGGATTACAGGTTTACTTCTAGTACTCACTCGGTGACAGTAAGCGCCTATGTGAGAGACGACAGCCCAACATGCCGTAAAGTGGTAGTTGGTTCGGAGCTACGGACTGTTGAAAAATACGAAATAGTCTGCGACTAACAAGTCAACAGGGGAGTGACAGTCCCCTGTCTTTTTTAACTAAGGAGAAAATTATGCATTACGAAATCGATTACTCTAGCAAGACAGCAGAAGACGCAATCAATGATTGCAAGGAATGGTTGGGCGCAAAGCAATTCAACAGGGTTGTGACAATCTTAAAAATGGATTGTGGTAGAACATCAAAACACCTAGTACGGCTTGGGTTGACAATGCAAGGTATACAAGGTTACCCTGCAGAGGCAATGATTAATAAGTACTGGAATCCCCAACAGGAATTGGATCTGTCTACTGACGAACAGTTTCATGAATGCGGTTGGCAACTAGGTAGCCGTACGATCTAACAAAAAGGGGAGCCAAAAGCTCCCCTTTTATTTTTGCCTTATGGCCTTTGATACCAGTTATGTGTCGCCGCGCGTAGATGCGTGTGTGGATGGGCGTGCGTGACCCGTGAGTTAATTAACAGATCGGAACGATCCGATAGTTGTGTTATAATTCTCTTACACCATCTCATCGTAGTGGTGTTTTAATGTTCTTAACTTTTAACAATTTAATGGAGTATTTAAAATGAATGCAAAGCTAAAAAAGACTGAACTATCTATTTCTTTGGCCGATATTGGTTATAAAACAGCCGATAATATTGAGGGTAATTATGAGAATGCTACTCTCTTAATGGAAAAAGACCCCAGTTTCCCTGAGACAGTTTCAGATGATACCCGCGCTCAATTGACAATCGGTTTTCAGAGAAAATATAGGGAAAGTAAAAACGGTAAGGTATCTTATTATTTAACCACTAACCCTGTTGATGGAGTTAAATTCTATGTGCCATTGGATCAAGTAGCTAAAGTACCAGAGAAAGCCTACACCATAGAATTGACAATTGACTATGTAAATTCATTGTCTGCAAGTGACTATAAAGATCTAAATAAAAATGATCCGGCAAAACGTAGAATTGTAGAGGTAATGAAAAAGCATTGGGCGGGTTATAAATCAGATTGTATTAAAGCATTGGTAGATTGTGCTAAGAAAATAAAAAATCAGGGTACACCCACAGAAAGAAAAGCCAATAAAAATTTCAGGGAAACATTGGAAGTTTTCTTTAATGGTGACGGTAAGAAAAATAAGGGCATGGACGCTAAGGTCAAATTACTATCAACGCGTAATGATCTAACAGCCGATCCCGTGATGTATAGAATGGCGAAAGAAGCATTCTTCAAGGTCTACACGAAAAAGTAATTAGCTAAGTACTTACCCCTGATCAGAAATGGTCAGGGGTTTTTTTTGGCCTCGGCCTTTTGAGACCAGTTATATGTCGTCGCGCGTGTGAGCAAGCGAATGTGTTTGCGCGTCAGAGTTAATTATCTTATCGGAACCTTCCGATAATTCCAATATTCCAACACGACTGGAATCTTGGAATCGTGTTTTGGAATCTTGGAACAGAGTTCTTTTTCCCGTTTGCTTAGAAGAAGTCTAATTAGCAAATTCCAATCCGCAACGCAAAGATTCCAACCAGTCGCGCAAAACTGGAACTTACTAAGTTGTTGATTTATAAGGAAAAAGTAGGTCAAGATTCCAAGATTCCAAGATTCCAGTGGTTTTTTCGGATACGGCTGGTTGAGAGCATCTTGTGTTTGCAAGACTCTTTTTTTGAGTGCAAAAGTTATCCACAATTTACCCCTTTTTCAAAAAGTTATCCACAACCCTCTGCAAGTCCCCGCTCTTTTAAAAACACTGGAATATTAGAATCTACTAAAATATATAATATATTAGTATTATTATTTTATATAAAAAACAAAGAAAAACCCCCTTTTTAACCTGTTTTAGTAACCTATTAGTAGTACATTCCAATATTCCAGTTTTTTATTCCAGATTCCAAAAAAAACGGCCTAACTTGACACTTCGGTAAAAAACATGTATAAACCCCTTCCAATAAGTGTAAAGTTATGGTATACTGTATTCATAGGTCGAGAGAGTTTTCGCCCTATATTTTAAATAACCAATCGGAACCATCCGATAACAAGAAAGGCCAATCATGCAAGCAACTCTATCCCACTATCCACGTTCTGTGCGCAAAGCAAAGCGCATCACAACACCCAAGCGTTATGCGTTCAACAACGCAACGCATCATTCAGTAGATCGCATCATCACAGGGTTCGATTCTCTTGAGTCGTTCGATGGCGATGCAACATACTACCGCACCAACGTATGCGACCCTGACTTCTGCATCGATGAGTTTAACGACATCGACAATGACTATGCTTTACTTACTCTATCGGACTCACCCGATGGACAAATTGAAGACGAGGACGATGAGATGCAAAATGCGTATCTCTGCGAATTAGAATGCGGTAACCTATAAACAATTAACAAAGGAACTATTATGAGACATCATAAATTCTCTGCCACACGCCCATTACTGAACAGTATGCAATCAGCACAAACATACATGGTCAAATCATTAAAACCATACAAGCGAGACTTGAAACGATCCTCTGTATATGCGTACAAGTATGAGCTTGAGCTTGAGCGTTTTTCAGGGAAAAGAAACAGAAGACTACCAGTAGGTTTTATACGAGCGTTTGGTCATACGCACTATTTCGCAGGGTGCTACGTTGGTGCAGAGAACGATTAAACAAACAACAAAGGAACTATTATGAACGACATTATGAAGAAAGCACAACAAGCCTATGAGCAGTGGGCGCGTGAGAACAACGAACAGGACATATCCGATGCGGTACGCCAACTGTGGGTGATAGGTTTCTCTGAAGGCTATCTCAACGCATGGGAAGAAGTTGTCAACACAGAGGATGTTAGCCATCACTTTGACTAAGTATTTTCTCTAACCATATTGCGTTATGTGTCAAGTTATGGTACAATGTATTCATAGGTCGGAAGAGTTTCTTGCCTATGGTTCTATTTAGTCTATCGGAACATTCCGATTTCATTCAGTTACAAGGAGTTATCATGGGACGTATTAAGAGTTTATTAATCGACAGTAACGAACACGATCGGCAAGCGATCGAGGCGCTCAAGCCCAAGGTTCATGTACTCACATGCAACGAACGCCCAGTCGGTGTGTACGTTGACCGCATGACCGCTGAGTACGAGATGCACCTCTGCATCCAAGGTGATGTAGACGAGTTAGGTAGTTGTTCGGACTATGCCGTTCACACATTCAACCTTTCAACCCACAGACTGGACTAAGCATGACACAACGCATGAAACCCATGTGTGTGCGGTGTGGTGACACGTTCTCCCCAAAGCGAGCCAATGCGGGTTACCACATTTGCCTGTGGTGCGGGGAGGAAGACGCGCGTACACGCAAGCACACAATCGTGCCTATGCACAAGAGCAACTACATGGTCGTCACAAATCGTGAAGACTTAAAAGGTATTAACAACAAAGGGGGGTATCACCAATGAACGCTAATGAAATCAAAGAGATCAAAGCGCAAGCCGAGAAACTTACAGAACAAGTCGGAGATGTCCTACACGACAATGATATGAGAGTTGTACAGATGGTACTTGCTCGCTTTTACTGTGGTGTGTGCATTGAACTGGGCATGAGCAAAGAGACTTACACCAAAGCGTGTGGGGCATTGTGGGATGCGCTCATGGAAGACTACGCTGAAGAGACCAAGCACTAATCAATCAATCGGAACAATCACATAGGATAAACATCATGAATTTTGAATTGCAACAACCCAAACAAATCATATCCCTTGCAACCTCTGCACATATTGTCTCAGTAGAAGTCAATGTGTGGACTGCAACCAAGCAAGATCGTGCGATCTCAAACGAGGTCACGTCCATGAAGAACGCTGACTCTGAAGCGGGTAAGTTCACCAAGAACTTGCTCTCCAGTTCGCCCGAGCACAAATCTCTCATGAATTATCGTCAGACGATATATAACTGGCTTCAGCGGTCGACCTATGACTGGTCGGGGTCTAGTCGTTTGTTGCCACTTGTTAACCTTGAGAAATTCATGAAAGAGTTTGAAGCGCATGATCGCGAGTTCAATCGACTGCTCGATGAGTTCATCTACAAGTATCCGCAGATCGTGAGCGATGCGGCTTTTAAGCAAGGAGATATGTTTGATAGAAGTCAATACCCTGACTCTGGTGTTGTGCGTTCCAAGTTCCGCATAAAGTTGTTTGTAACAACTGTGCCCCAAAACGACTTCAGGTCAAACATCTCATCGGTCATTGCCGATGACTTAAAGAATCACTATGAACGGCAAGTTGCAGAGATCATTGATAACGTGATGGTCGATGCAAGCGAGCGGTTCTTGGAGATTGCGTCTCGCATCAGTAATGCGTGTACTGAGAATACACCTGATGAAGACGGCAAGGTCAAGCGTAAGAAAATCTATGATACAACTGTAACCCAAGCAAAGGAGATATGCACAACCTTGAAAGAGTTTAATCTTACAAACAACCAAGAGCTAGAGAATGCTCGCCAACGTCTTGAGCAAGCGTTGCGCGATGTAACTGTGGATGATCTGCGTGAGAGTTCATATGTTCGTAGTGTGGTCAAGAATGATGTCGATGACATCTTGTCCAAGTTCGCTCCGTTTAAATCCTTTAACTAACCTGAAAGTAAATGCAAAATGTCTAAAATCAATTTCTCCCTTACAATGTCCATCGATGAGACCAAAGACTTCATCAAGGCAATGGCTGATCAAATTACGCCTGTCGTGGTGTCCGAGCCTGGGGTCGGCAAGTCTACGATACTGAAGAGTCTTGAAGATGAGATGGGCGATGACTATGATTACATCTATGTCGATTGTCCTGTTAAAGATATGATGGATGTCGCGGCTAGTATCCCCAATCATGAGAGCAAGTCTCTTGAGTATTATGTGTCCGATCTGTTCAAGATCAACAATGGTCGTAAGAAGGTCATCATGCTCGATGAGTTTATGAAAGCTCCCAAGCTCTTACAGATCATCTTCACTAGACTAATGCTTGAGAGAACTGTGGGCGATGTTCCACTCCCCGAGGGATCATACTTGTTTGCAACAAGTAACAACTCATCTGATGGCGTAGGTGACAACATGCTAGCTCATGCGGGCAATCGTGTGACTGTGATCAATATGCGCAAACCAAACCACACAGAATGGAATGTATGGGCAACCAACAACAAGATTGCTAGAGCGGTAAGGGCATGGGCATCCATGAATCCCAAGGCGTTCAAGTCCTATCTTGATCCTGATCAGAAGGACAATGAGTACATCTTCAATCCGTCATCGACTGCCAAACAGTTCGTGTCTCCACGTTCGCTAGCTAAAGCATCGGTCATAGTCGATAGGAAAGATAAGGTCACAGAGAATGCTCTGATGGTAGGCTTGGCGGGCACGATCGGTGAAGCGGGTGCGCGGTCAATGTCTGCGTTCATCTCCCTTGAGGGTAAGCTCATGTCGTTCAAAGATGTGATGAAGAACGCATCAACTGTGAAAGTTCCTGATGATGTGTCTGCTCTGATCATGATGATGTTTGAAGCAGTCGATAACATCGAGACGCAAGATGATCTCAATGAGTACATGCAGTTCGTGAATCGTATCAAGAACGCTGAGATTCAATCGATCTTCTTCACGATGATCATGCACACTCGCCCCAAGATTGCTCGCTATAACCAAGCGATCACTACTTGGGCTACCAATAACCACAAGATAATGTAATGCAGTACATGAAATTCAATCCCTTTAGATGCTATGTTGCGATAGTGTACATACTATCGTTCATAGTTTGTTTGTTAGATTTATTTGTTTGGAGACCATAATGTTAACTCAAGAAGAACGTGTAATGAAAGCTCACATCACCATGATGAAACACCCTGAGACTGCGTTGTACTCAGGCGTGATGATGATGGGTGAAACGAGCGTGATCGATGGTGCTGTGACAGCATATACCGATGGCGTAAACAAACGCTACGGCAGACAGTTCCTTGCTGAGGTCTGCAAAGATCAGCTCGAAGTCAATGGCCTTGTACTGCATGAGAACTTGCACATCGCGTTGCGTCATATGATCCACAATCGTGATCTGTTTGAAGAAGATAGATCGAAGGCCAACAAAGCGGCTGACTATGTGGTGAACTCTATCATCATCAACCTCAAGGACAAGACTCTTTGCAAGCTCCCCGAGGGGGGACTTTACGATCCCAAGTACAAAGATATGTCTATGCGAGACGTGTATCGTCTGCTCGAAGAAGAGGAATGTGAAGGCGGGGATGACGATGGAGACAATCCATCGGGAGGTTCCGACAAGGGAAATAGCGGGGGGTATCAATTCGATGAGCATGACACATCGGGGGGCATGAGCCCTGATGATCTCAAAGATGCTAACGAGCGTATTGATCGTGCGTTGCGTGAAGGCGCGTTGCTAGCGGGTAGACTTGGCGTAGACATTCCTCGCGAGATCACTGAGATACTCAAGCCTGTGGTTGACTGGCGTGAAGCGTTGCGTGACTTTGTGTCTGCATCGTGTAAGGGCAAGGACGAGTACACATGGCGTAAGTTCAATCGTAGGATGCTTGCTAATGATATGTATCTGCCCACAGTAGAGAATGAAACAATTGGTGAGGTCATCGTTGCAATCGATACATCGGGGTCTATCGGGCAAGAGCAGATCAATGAGTTCGCATCGGAACTGGTGTCGATCTGTGAAGCGGTCGAGCCTGAGATGGTTCGCATTTTGTGGTGGGACACCAAAGTTCATGGTCAACAAATCTTCAAGGACAACTACGCCAACATCGGTTCAATGCTCAAGCCACAAGGCGGGGGTGGAACTAAGGTATCGAGTGTGTCCGATTACATCAATAAGGAGAAGCTGAAAGCTGAGTGTGTGATTGTATTCACAGATGGTTATCTTGAGAGTGATGTCAAGTGGGAGATCAGCTCACCCACATTGTGGATGATCACTGACAACAAAGACTGGGATGTTCCAAGCGGTAAGAAAGTTATATTCAACAAATGAAAGGGTAAGCAAATGTTTTACGATATACCAAAGATGAACTATGCCAATATGGTGGAGCGTGCAAAGAAACCATATCGAGGGAGCAACGCAACCCCATTGGGGTATCGCGAGTATTCAGCAAGGCACTTCAGACCCTTGCAGAATGAGGAGGGCTTTGCGCTTTACTATCGGCACAGAGAAGTATTGGACAATGTGAAAGACCTTGACCTTGGCATAGCGTTCGCCATCGTGCGCCCTGACAATACGATAGAGTTTAATAATCCTACGAGTGCTCAGAGTGAGAATATGATGTTGCGTAGGATACTGAGCGCGCCTGTCTACCATGAGAAGACAAGGGGTGGAACTTGCATAAGGGTACATCACAACGAGCGTAGTACCATGCACCCAATGTTCAAGGGTTTGCGTATTGACATGGACACTCTGAAGGAACACAAGCCGTATGAGTTGTACATTAAAACAATCAGTCGGAAGGTGGCGGTTGAGTATCTAAAGCAGTACGATGAGTTCAAGGTCGCGAGTCTAACAATGTTTAATTCAATGAACGCTGATGGCGTGAATGACTTACTGACTGAGTTAAGACTAAACAAAAAAGACCACAACGATACATTCTTTGAATGCTTTGAGAAGAAACATTATGTTGACGCGCTAATGCACTTTGTGTTGCGTAAATATAATTATTGGAGTTGGGCTGATGTTACTTTGAGTAGATTGGTTAACTTTAAATCTGTGGTCAATCAAGCAGTGACCAATCACTTCGATGAGTTTGCGTTAAGGCGTTCGGACGTGCCGTTCAAGCTAAAGCAAGTGGAAGGTGGTAAGTATTTTCCCACAAGCAAGTGGGGGTATGTGATTGTGCAAGATGGTAAAGAAATGGTTAGACTTTAAAGGAGAATGCAAATGGATATTATTTCAACATATGGTAATCAAGACTTAGTGCGTACGATACTGGAGAATCCAAATCGTGCGGAGCTGAAGAAGTTGGCGCATGAGTTCTGTGCGTCATTCAATCTGAAAGTTACTAATAATGGTCTTTCAGAGAGTAGGGTAAGTGTTGTTGATAACAACGGCATACCACTGGGCGCGTTGTACACCACATCGGATGGTAGCGATACGATATATATCTATGAAGCCGAGGGTATTGTCAAGAAGGAAAGAAGTAGTAAGTATACTGATAATAATTCAAGAGATTCTAAGAAGATCAGTACGCTCATCAGGTCTATCAAGAAGAACAACGAAGAGCCTACGGCAAGCAAGCTATTCCCTCTTTGGAATAGAGCTTTGAACTTTGGGTTCACTGAGTTGAAGTCAAGCGGTGCGTCACGCAATTTAACAATGCCTAGAGAGCAGATGCAATTCATGTGTGAGAAACTCTTAGGCGAGAATGTATCGGGCATGATAGATCAGGCTTTGCTATTGAACACACTATCGATGATTCGTAAGGAAGACAAGGAATTTGAGAGCCGAGAAGTAAATCTTAATAGGTATGCCAAAGGCGTGACTGCAATCAAGATTCCTGTTAGTGGTACGGAAAAACATTACATCATATGCAAGGCTAAATATAATACAAATACTAATTCAGTTGTTGATGTCTCAGATGCGGTTAGACATGAGTCTATGTCTGATACTCCATTTGCGGGTCTTGCGCTCATGTGCAGATCAAGAAAGCAAGACAGTCGTTTCACCACTAGCAATGAGTTCGGAATAGAACGATGCGATCGTTACTGGGAGGACTTGGATATTGTGACTGCATACAATGGTCATTGTTTCTTCTTACTTATTCCTGATCACGCTGAATGATTCTATATCCTCCCCCAATCAGCCATTGGTCTTTGACTAAGTACATTCGTACTCCAGTCTTTATCGATGATAACAATTATATTGTATCGGTAGGTGACGATGAGATCAGGATATTCACGGAGGATGTTCCTAACTTCATCAAGTCTCTGATGACAATGACGCATGCTTTCGAGCCAAACTTGTATCACAGATATCTTGAAGGTAGGGGTATAGTGACTAATGAATTTGAAGAATTTATAAACATTAAAAACCCTAACCCTGCATACAATCATCAATGGTCTATCTATGATAACAATCAGGATAAACGCTTAGATGAAATAGGTTGGCAGTTGACATCAAATTTATATATGTTAATATTGACACCCGATCAATTCACACATGTAAAATATGGCAACGCCCGAAAGCAAGATCAAGAACAAGGCGAAACTAGCACTAGCTAGACTCGGCGCGTACTATACATTCCCTATAACAAGCGGATTTGGTAACTCAGGAGTGCCCGACATTCTCGTTTGTTATAGGGGTGTCTTCATTGGTCTAGAGTGCAAGGCCAACGGCAATAAACCCACACGACTGCAAGAGTCACATATCAAAGAAATAAATATGAATGGGGGTATTGCATTCATCGTTGATGAGCACAACATAGATAATCTTTACGAAATTTTAAAGGAGAAGGTGAATGGATATTTCAATGTTAAAGAAAGCGCGTAAGTTGTGGTGTATTGATACATCACCATACTTTCAGCAAAGGCACAACATGCGTGCGTGGGTTCGCGCGATCAGGGTTGTTGGAGATAACTGGCTTCTAAATAAAAAGGTGGTGAAACATGCAAGCAATTAAATTACATATGAAACGTGAGAGAAAAGGTATGAGCGTGGTCGCTGAACTATTACTTGATCTAATAGTTAGCTACGGCAAAGGCGTATCAATAACGGACTTGGTAGAACAAGCATATGAGATCAACGTAGCGTCCCCCGCCACAAGTCATCGTGCGCTCAAATGGCTAATAGATAATAAGTACATCAAGATAGAGTTCTTGGTTGATAACCGCACTAAGTATCTGTTCGGAACATCCCGAGGATATAAATTCGTAGGGGCGTAGCATGACTAATCAAGAACTAATGCAATTGATGACCGACATGGATTTACATGAAGGTGGTATTGAGAATTGGCTTCCCGATAATGCTTGGCTGAGAGTTGCTAATGCAGTTGAAGCAAAAGAACGTGAGGCGTGTGCAAAGATTGCAGAAGCATACGCAAATGGGTTGGAACGTAATTACTCTGAAATCATTGCGGACAAAATCCGAGCAAGGGGACAAAAATGAATGAACCAGCATTTCCGAACGAAGGTTTCAATGGATGGGGCGAACCATTCCAAGGTATGACTTTGCGGGACTATTTTGCGGCTAAGGCTATGCAAGCAATTATTGGCAGAGAAGACAATAGATTTACAACAACTCTTGAGTTTGTGGGTGGTAAGGCTTATCAATATGCAGATGCAATGATAAAAGAAAGGGGACAAGAATGACTAAAGAAGAAATTAAAGAAGAGATTATTGAGTTGTATGGTGCAAACAAAGCCTTATCAGAGGCAATGAATCAACTGCACAAACAACAGATGGAAACCACAAAGAAAATGTTTGCTCTGAGCAATATGCTGAGGGAGATGGAAGGGGACAAGAATGACTAAAGACGAAGCATTACGCCTTGCATTGAAGGCGTTGGAAAACTCTTGGCGCAAGAGACAGATAGAGCAAAGCGAACTGTGTTCTAACTATGGTGGTTTCTGCAAGAAGGAATGGGTAGGACTGACAGAGGAAGATTTAAAGCCAATATGTGATGAATGGCGTATTGTTTATGGAGCTTGGGTGCATGACTTTGCAAAAGACATTGAAGCCAAGCTGAAGGAGCGCAACACATGAAGATAGGAGTTACTAAACATTTTTTAACTACAAAACCAGACGTGATAGATCGTAACGGGCCAGGATGGAGCGTTCAAAGAATAACTACGGCAATAGCATCTGAATTGGTGACCGAGTCAGGAACATATTTAACAAGGAAAGCAAAAATGATTTCAACAGATTATGAAAAAGCTTCAGAGATAGCGGTGTCTGCAGAGAAAATATTTAAACGTAATGCAAGTAATTTGATGGAGACCACAGAAGAATTGCAAAACAATATTAAAAAAGTATCAGGCAATGTGCGCAAAGCCGCAGATGACCTAGCCGCAGGGTTATCCAAAGTTGAGAAAACTGCAAACTTTGCCAATTTAGAGCGATATGTATCTTTGTTGGAGAGGGCGGCAACAGCCATGTCGACTCTCGCTGAGTTAGAAAAAGAAGGCAAACTTAATAAAATTTCTACCGCACTTAAATAAGGAGCGCAACACATGAATGATAAAGACATACAAAAAGCATGGAACATGATGTCTATGCATAACAGTGAATTGTTATTGGAAAACTATGAGCTGAAGGAGCGTATAAACAAACTAGAAATTCAACTATTTAAACAAACATTCTGGGGGTCTATCAAATGTTGGCTGATTAATTGGAGGGTGTTATGACTGACGCATTAATTTGGGCATTGGCATTTGGAGGTATCATAGCCGTTGCCATTTACACTGCTGTACTTGTATGGTTGTTTATACAGGAGATGAGCGATGAATGAAGAAGACGAAGAGTTTGAGCGCATCGCATCAAGATGCAAAGAGACACAACTTACCAAAGAAGCGCGTTGGCGCGACCATACTAAGGATTGTCCTAATTGCGCTAAGATGCGTGAGGACATAGATGTGTTAATGAAACGCCTTGAGCGTGCATTATCGGAGAAGAAATGAGATGTCCTGAGTGTGGAACATGGACAGTGGTATTAGAAACAAGAGCGACTGATAAGAATCATGTGACACGAAGGCGAGAATGTGCCAACGAACATAGATTCAGAACGCGTGAAGTGATAATCAGTATGATTAAACCCAAGGAGAAAGAAAATGGAAAACGGCTTAAATGAGTTTAATTACAATTGACTTTGAGACGTACTACTCCAAGGACTTTGGCTTTAACAAGCTAACGACCGAGGAGTATGTACGCGATAAACGCTTTGAAGTTATTGGCGTTGCCGTTCAAGTGGACGATGGAGAGCCAGTCTGGTTCTCAGGCACGCACGATGATATAAGAAAGTTCTTGCGCAAGTATGACTGGAAGAACAGCATGCTTATCGCTCACAATACTATGTTCGATGGAGCAGTCCTCCATTGGATATTCAACATCACGCCCATGATTTATGGCGATACCCTCTGCATGGCGAGAGCATTGCATGGTGTCGAGGTGGGTGGATCGTTGGCCAAGCTATCTGAAAGATATCAGATAGGTGTTAAAGGCACGGAAGTTAATGATGCTATCGGAAAGACCCGATTGGATTTCTTGCCTGAAGACTTGGCGCAATACGGCGCGTACTGTAAGAATGACGTTGCGCTGACGTACAAGCTATTCAATATTATGTCTCAGGGTTTTCCAGTAGAGGAATTACACCTTATAGACATTACTCTGCGCATGTTCACCCATCCCATGTTGTACCTTGACCAGTCTGTGCTACGGGAGAGGCTTACCAACTTGGTTGAAGAAAAGAATAGACTATTGCGTTCTCTCATGAGCTACCTGGAGTGCGCCAATGAGGAGGAAGTGCGTAAGAAACTCTCTAGCAATGCCAAGTTCGCCGAGGCGTTAAAGACATTGGGCATCGATGCGCCCAAGAAAGTCAGCCCAACAACTGGCAAAGAAACGTGGGCGTTGGCTAAAAAGGATGAAGGGTTCTTAGCCCTACTTGAGCATGAGGATATTGCTATTCAGCACCTATGTGCAGTCAGACTAGGCACAAAGTCTACCTTGGAAGAGAAACGACTTGAGCGGTTCATTGAGGTGGGCAAGAGACACAACGACCTTGTACCTATCCCATTAAAATATTATGGCGCACATACAGGCCGATGGAGTGGGACAGACAAGATTAACTTTCAAAATTTGCCAAGCCGTGACCCGAACAAGAAAGCATTGAAGAATGCCATTGTGCCCCCCGAGGGTTACAAGATTGTCAACTGCGATTCGTCTCAGATCGAGGCTAGGGTGCTCGCGTGGCTAGCTGGTCAGGATTCAGTCGTCAAGCAATTTGCTGATGGAGAAGACGTTTACTCTGCATTCGCATCTACTGTTTATGAAAGAACAATCAGTAAAGCTGACCCAATTGAGCGTTTCGTAGGAAAGACTTGCATTCTGGGTTTAGGCTACGGGACTGGCGCAAACAAATTACAGCACACATTATCCACATCCCAGCCAGTCAGCGTAAAGATTGATTCGGTAGAGTCCGAGCGAATAGTTAGTGTCTATCGACAGACCAACAACAAGATAACCGATCTATGGAGCGAGGCAGATCGGATGTTGAATCAAATGATGAACTCAAAGTTTACTAAAACGCTTTATTTTGGTGAGCACGAATGCGTTTGCTTTGACAGAGAGGGTATTATATTGCCCAATACTTTACAAATACGCTATACAAATCTTAGAAGAGAAGAGATGGATGGCAAGACTAAGACTGTTTATGACTCTCGTAGGGGTACTATTTCCCTATGGGGCGGGGCAGTTGTGGAGAACATTGTTCAGGCATTGGCGCGCATAATCGTGGGTACTCAAATGGTCGAGATCAACAATAAGTATCCTATAGCATTGACAGTCCATGACGCTGCCGTTGTGATCGTACCCGAGGATGAGGTCGAGGAGGCATTGAGTTATATAACTGGCATCATGTCTACCGCGCCATCGTGGGCGAAGGGTTTACCAGTAGCATGCGAAGCAAAAGTAGGTGCATCTTACGGCGATTGCTGATAAGATTACGCATCTTAACTTTGGTTCAATACAGTCATGGAAAATCTCAAATGGTCATACTCTAAGCTCAAGGACTATATCAATTGTCCCAAACAGTACAACGCCATTCACGTTTCCAAAGAATACCCAAAGCAAATGACTGCGGAAATGTCTTATGGAAACAAAGTACATAAGGCGCTTGAGGATTACGTTAAAGATAATACGTCTTTGCCGTCTAACTACGAACACTATGGCGCGCAGTTAGAACCCTTACGCGTGATGGATGGGGTCAAGTATCCTGAGTATCGGATGGGTCTGACATTTGACAGAGAACCATGCGGGTTTATGGATAAGAATGTATGGGTGAGGGGTATTGCTGACTTGCTGGTAATACAAGGCACACATGCTTTTATTGTTGATTACAAGACAGGTAAGATCAAGTACGCAGACCCCAAACAGTTGCAGTTGATGGCACTCATGGTGTTTGAACACTTCCCCCAGATTACAGTAGTTGATGGTGGATTATTGTTTGTTGCACACAAGCAGTTCATCACCGAAGAATACAAAGTTGAAGACAAAGATGAATTGTGGAACGACTTTGAACCTGACTTGATGCGCATGTCTGTATCGTATGAGAATGATACATGGCAAGCTAATCCAAGCGGTTTGTGTGGGTGGTGTCCAGTCAGAACATGTGAGTTTCATAAGGAGAGATAAATGCCCTATGTCAATAAGCCAAGGCCATACAAAAAAGAATATCAGCAACAACTAGAGCGCGGTGAGAGAGAACGCCGTGACGAGCGTCAGCGCGCACGCCGTAGTATTGATAAGCGTGATACAGGAACAGTCACTAAAGAATCTCCCGCGCGCAAGGGCAAAGATGTTGCACATGTTGTTGCACTAGACAAGGGTGGATCAAACAAAGATGGACTACGCATTCAATCAGCGCATGAGAATCGTTCGTTCAAGAGAGACTCTAAAGGCAATCTAATTTCTGAAATTAGTAAAAGTGAGAAGCGTACTCGCAAACCCTCATAAAATATTTTCATTTCAATACTTGACATTTTCAAAAGCACCCATACAATAGTTAATGTTGGCGAAACTTCATGGGAGCGCCAACACCAAGAGATGTAGAGATTGTGTGGGAAGAAGTCGGTCATGGGTGCGCTGAACGTCTGGAGTCTGGCCAGTAATCTAGCGTTAACATCTTCATCCCGATGCTCCATGCGGGTCGCAACCGCAATCAGTCTCTACTTCTGTTGGTATCAAGTTGTCGGACTCAAACCGATCGGTCATTAGGTATTTAGTGGATCGTTAGCTTACTTTGCAGAGCAAAACAATATCAGATAGTCGGTGGGCTTTTTACTCCTGTAACCTTTCCCCGCGACAGGACTATCCGTATGGGGGGCGCGTCCCCCCATTCGTCAAACATTTTTAATTTAGTTGAAAGGTAGTTAATGATTTTAATTGGTAACGAGGCAGTGAACTTTCAGTGCCCTCACGACACCGCAAAGCTAATCAAGCATTGCATATCACGCTCAGAGATACTCGGTACTCATGGCAATTTGTCTGACGTACTTGTTTATTTTAATCTTGAGGAAATGCAAGAGCTGGCAAAGATAGCTGGGCATGTAGTAAGAGTTCCTTCACCCATCGAATACTCTTACGCCTGGCCGGGAATGTTTAAACCATTCGATCACCAAAGAGATACTTCTAGGTTTCTGACACTTCACCAACGTGCGTTTTGCTTTAACGAAGCGGGTACAGGTAAAACATCGGCGGCGATATGGGCGGCTGACTACCTCATGCACATGGGATTTATCAAACGTGTATTGGTGATTTGCCCACTCTCAATCATGCAAAGCGCATGGCAAGCCGATTTGTTTAAAACAACTATGCACAGAACATGTGGCATAGCACACGGCTCAACATCTAAACGTCAAAAGATAATCAACGGCACATATGAGTTTGTCATCATCAATTACGATGGTGTGAATGTTGTAGAGAAAGATATTGTGCAAGCAGGGTTTGATTTGATTATCGTGGATGAAGCGAACGCATACAAGAATCCATCCACAAAGCGTTGGCGTACTCTCGCGCGTATGATCAGGCCAAACACTTGGCTATGGATGATGACAGGCACACCATCTGCACAGTCTCCCATCGATGCGTTTGGCCTCGCCAAGCTCGTTTCACCTCAAAGAGTACCCAAGTATATGACCGCTTGGAAAGACATGGTGATGACTCAATTGACGCGTTTTAAGTGGGTTCCGAAACCGAATGCGAGAGATACAGTATATGGCGCATTGCAACCCGCGATCCGATACGAGAAGGCACAGTGTCTTGATCTTCCTGATTTAATTCACCAGACGAGACTCATACCACTTACACCACAAGCTACCAAGTTCTACAAAGAGTTAGTTAAAGAGATGCAGATTCAAACAGTGGGCGAAACTATAAGCACTGTCAATGCCGCGTCTGCTCTGTCAAGATTATTACAGTTGTCAGGTGGAGCAGTCTACACTGATGATGGTAATGTAGTTGAGTTCGATGTGTCACCTAGACTCAACGTTATGCTAGAGGTGATTGAAGAAACATCTAATAAAGTATTAATTTTTGTTCCGTATAAACATACGCTAACACTTATTAAGACATGTTTAGATAAACACGGAGTATCTAATGCAGTAATTTCAGGAGATGTCACTGCGAATCAACGTTCAATAACATTCAACAATTTTCAAACTATGGTAAACCCGAGGGTTTTACTCATCCAACCACAAGCGGCTTCACATGGTGTAACATTGACGGCCGCCGATACAGTTATTTTTTGGTCTCCTGTAATGTCAGTCGAAACTTATCTACAATGTATAGCCCGCATTGACAGAGTAGGACAAAAAAATAAAATGACAGTGATACACCTTCAAGGGTCTGAGGTGGAGAAGCGCATGTATACGATGTTGCAGAACAAAGTTGATTTGCACGAGAAATTGGTAGACCTGTACAACGAGGAGTTAGAAGATGAATAACGCAGAAGAATTAGTCGCAGACTTTATTGAGATGCGCAGAGCGAGAGAGACTCTCAAAGCAGAGTACGAGATGGAAGATGCAGAGATGAAAGATGCAATGGAACAGATCAAAGCGGCTTTGCTTGCGATTTGTACCGAGACAAACACCAATGGTTTAAAGACTTCAAGTGGCACAGTAACACGCCAAGTGAAGGAACGTTTCTTTTGTACTGATTGGGACGCATTCAAGAATTTCATTGAGACCGAAGCGTCTATTGATTTGCTTGACCGCCGTATCAGTCAAAAGAATTTTAAAGAATTTATGGAAGGCAGAGAAGGACTCCCTGTCGGCATAAATGCCATGCGTGAATACGATATCGTAATTCGCAAGGCTCCAGTTAGTTCAACATTAGTTTAAGGAAAATTCATGAGCAACGATTTAGCAACAATTTTAGGCGTAGACAATCTAGTAGAACTAGGTCTTGATGAAGATACCAAAGCAGTAGCAGGTAACGCTACTGGCGGAAACGTAAGAATCTCTATTGAGGGTCGAGTGTTTCGCAAAATAGTAGGTGGTAAAGAAGTCTCCGTAAATGGAGATAGCTCTATGAATGTTATCTTTGTTAAGATGGCACATGAGGCATCACGTCAATACTACAACTCAACATACAAGAAGGGCGTTAAACTAGCTCCCGCTTGTTGGTCAAACGATTCTAAGACTCCTGATGCAGAAGTCGAAGAGCCACAGTCAGACTCATGCTCTAACTGCCCACAATCCGTTAAGGGTTCAGGTACAGGCGGTACAGGTACAGCATGTCGTTTGTCTTGGAGAACTGCAGTTGTTCTACCCAACGATCCCGCTGGGCATGTGCATCAGTTAGTTCTGCCCGCTACTAGCACATTTGGTAAGGAAGAGAACGGCAGATGGCCTTTCAGACCCTACGTTCAAATGCTTGCTAACAACAATGTTAGTGCTGGCAAAGTGATCACCAAGATGGAGTTTGATATTAACTCTCCTGTTCCACGTTTGCTCTTCTCGCCTATTGGCGCGGCGGGCCCCGAACTCAAGAACATTCTCTTGGCACAGAGTAAGTCACCCGCAGCGGAGAACGCTATTAAACTCACAGTGTACAAGTCTGATACACAAGTTGAAGCGCTTGAAGTTGCAGACCCTGTTAAGCGTGATGTGAAGAAGCCTACGCCTGAGAAGGTAGAGGATGTAAGCGACATTGTGAAGAAATGGACTAAGAAGTAATGTCACGAACATACAGTACTGACTTAGTTGATACTGTGAAGGAAGTGGGCCCGTATCGGTTAGGTATTGACTTAGCTGATACGTGCATCAAAGCAAACTTCCCCGCATCATATATAGCTCAAGTCTTTGATACAACTCGTCAGACCATTCATACATGGTTTAGGGGTGGACACATTCGCCACAAAAAACGCGCGAAGATCGAAACATTTATTCAACTTGTAGAAGAGGATTTTCAAAGAGGACTGCTACCATGCAAGAACCTCGCTGACGCACGCGCTTACTTAAAGGACATGATTGGTCGTCCAATTAAAGTAGGTTAATCACTTGTAACCATAGCGGGGATGTCCCCGCTATTTTTGTCTCTGCGAAAATGAACAAACAATTTTTTGAGAAAATTTTCCCAACGCAGGGGTATGTGTGCATTGCTGGAATAGATAAAGATGGAAAGATAACACCAAGATTTGAAACAAACATGGATAAAGCGCTTGCTATAGCGCAGAAGTTCATAGATGCAAATATTAATGTTTACTTCACACCAGGAACTTATTCTGGACTCAGACGTACTGCCGACACATGTGTGTTTGTAAAGGCATTTTTTCTTGACTTAGATGTCATGCACGGAAAAGCTAAATACGATAGCAAGGAAGCCGCGCTAACCGATATTGATAGATTCTGTACAGAAATTAACTGGCCTTTACCCGTAGTCATAGATTCAGGTGGCGGGATACATGCTTACTGGATATTTGATGAGGAGATTGCAGGAGAAGAATGGAAAGGGTATGCAAAACAGTTTAAGCAGTTATGCTTAGACCACAAGATGGTGATTGATGAAGCCGTACCCGCTGACGCGGCGCGGTTGATGAGAATCCCAGGGACATCTAACTATAGATACGACCCACCCATGCCATCAGACTTATTGACTGATGTACAGACTCACCCATTTGAAAGCCTAGCGCACGCCTTGGGTAGCATTGCGCCCAAGTTTGATTTGAAGAATGTTGAGAAAGGCTTAGATGACGATACCAAAGCTATTTATGAAGCAAGGAGAAGTAATTTTGAATACGACTTTGCAACGATAGCTACAAAAAGTTTGGAAGGAACAGGTTGTGGACAAATTAAGAAATTACTCACCGAAGTTGGTTGCGAGGAGCCATTGTGGTACGCTGGAATATCTGTCGCCAGCAGGTGTCGTGATGGCGATACTGCCATACATACAATGTCAGAACACGACCCGCGATATGATGCCAACAATACAAGTAGCAAGTCAGCGCAATCCCTTACCGCCGCTGAGTGGTCTCATGGCTGTGAAGCATTTGAACGAGCCAATAGAGCGGGATGCGAGGGATGCCCATACAGAGGCAAGATATCAGGGCCTATCAAACTTGGAGAAGTTCTCAGAATCCCAGAAGAATTGGAACCGACCGAACAAGATAGCGCCGAAGAGGACGCACCTAGGCAAGTGGAAGGAAAAAGGGTAGTATTCCCTGACTTCCTAAAACCATTTTCCAAGGGAGCAACTGGGGGCGTATACTATACTCCCGCCCTAAGATCGACAAAGAAAGGAATGGTACAAGACCCAGACGAACTATTATTACCCTTTGCAACTTACCCTGTGCAACGTTTATATTCCCCTCACGATGGTGAGTGCTTGGTTATGAATGTTGAATTACCCCTTGAAGGAGTGAAAGAATATTTCTTACCTTTGAAGGATGTAGGATCACAAGAGAAACTGAAAACAATACTACTGAACAATAGCGTCACCTTTGAGCCAACAAGCATATCCAAAGTGCAGAGCTATTTAGTAAAGTGGTCAACTTATTTAACCTCAACTAAGAGAGCAGATGTCATGAGAATTCAACAAGGATGGACAGAAAATTTAGAATCATTTGTAATTGGAAACGATGAGTATATGGCTGATGGATCAATACGCCATGCACCTACATCACCAATGTCAAAGAATGTTGTTAAGCATTTACATGCGAGTGGCAGTTTCCAATCATGGAAAGAAGCCGTTCAGATGTTTAATGACCCAGGCTATGAGTGGCACGCATTTACTTTGCTTTGTGGGTTTGGTTCGATACTCATGGAGTTAACAAACGTTAATGGAGTCACACTATCATTGGCTGGGCCCCCAGGATGTGGTAAGACTGGCGCTATGTTAGGCATGAGTAGTATATGGGGCAAGCCCGATGCACTAGCAGTGTTTGATGGTACGCAGAACGCATTGATTCAGCGGATGATTACCCTGAAGAATATTCCGTTCCCATTAGATGAGCAGTCCAATGCAGATGGTAAGTTCATGTCGCATTTGATCTATAACATTTCATCAGGTCAGCCCAAGATCAGATTAAAAGCCTCTACCAACGAGGAGCGCGAAGCATCGTTCAATACCAAGCAGATCGGTGTTATCACTACCAACACGCCCATGAAAGATATCATGGCAATATTCAAGTCCAACACCAACGCAGAGAATGTGCGCTTGCTTGAACCATACTTGAAGATGCCTGATGTTGCCGGATACGAGCTAACTGCAGAACGCGGTAAGGTAATGTTTGATGTATTCAAAACACACTATGGCCATGCTGGACCTATCTTTGTTAAAGAATTGTTTAGACGAGGCACTCCTGAAGTCAAGAGTTCTATTGACAAAATGTATCTGCGCATTGGAGAGGAGTACACAAAGAATAGTGAGTATCGATTCCTTGCTAATCTACTGGCAGTGTCCCGTAAGAGCGGTGAGATTGGCAATGATCTAGCACTATTTGCTTTTGATCTAGACAGAATCTTCTCTGTGGTAGGCCAAGACTTTATCAATATCATCAATGGTAAGGCGCGAGATGACCTAGACAACCGCACCGATATACTTGGAGACTTCATCAATAAGAACATTGCCAACATCCTTGTTATCAAGGATGGCAAGGTATCTACTGAGCCACGCAATGCGCTATACATCCGTGCTGAAGTTGAAGAGGGTCTGATTTGGATATCGTCTTCTGCCATGAAAGACTACTTGCGTGATATCAAGCTAGGCCCCAAGGAGTTTGAGACGCGCTTAGAGCAGTCAGGCATACTCAAGGGTAAGTTCAAGAAGCAGATGGCTGCTGGTTGGCGGGACGCCGTAGGTTCGCACAATGTGCAAGCCTACAAGATCGAGATGGACATATCCTACTTATTCAATGAAAAAGAGACTGACGGAATCGCAACCGCTTGACGAACCGACTTGGATATTTCCATACACAGGCATGGATGTAGGGGACAGCTTCTTTATACCAACGATGCGCCCTGCATACATGGCCTATGTGATTGATACCACGGCAAAACAATCTGGCATTAAATGCCGATGTTTCACTACAACCGAGAAGCATATTCTCGGTGTTAGGGCATGGAGAGTTAGTTAGGGTTTAATATTTGAAATAGATTCAAAGTTATTCAAAAGTTGCCTCTTGACTAAATTTTCCATCTTAATTATTTCATCAAGCCGTTCTTTGCGCTCTCTAATGTTCATATCTTTGTTGACGCGAATTTGATTAGCCTGGGTCCTGAGTGTCTTTAAAGAACCATTGATCTGCTGATTGTAGAACTGCACAAGATAGTAATCTGTTGGGTTCTCATTCATGTATTGTTCAAATTGTTCAGGCTTGTCTTTGAGCGCATTGATGCGCTTTTCTACGCCTTTAATTTGATTCTCTACCTTGCTAAACTCCCGCGCGTCCACATTGGATTTAGACCCAAAAAAACTGTTTAAAAACAATGTATCATTCTTTAAGTCTATGTCTTTTTGGCCTGTAACGGATAAGCCTAGGTTTACAGCCCCTGTTAATGCTTTTGCTATGCCATCTACATAGTTGCTGGCAAAAAAGTATATTGTATTTGGGCTCCAGTCCACAGCGCCGTTGGTTGCATTGAATAGCTCACGAGCTGCGTACTTATACAATTCAGGTATATTATCACCGCCTGTAAATGCGTCACCATATTTTGTTTGGCGGTTGTTATAGATTTCCCTGCCTAGGCCGTCCAAATTCATTACATATTCAAAGAATGGGCGCAATGGCGAAGGCGTTACAGAATCCATAGCCCATGCAGGGAAGTTATCCACAGGACTAATCCTAGATATTGGAATAGGCAAGAACGAATCAAGACCAATCGTAACAATATTAGATAGCCCATCAGCCATAGAGGTGCGCCCAGCAAACATAGAAGCAATCTGTGCCCCAGCCGCTGCAAATGAACCTAAACCAAAGCCCCAAGGAATCTGAAAAATAATATCCGTACCTGGGATTGGGAACCTAGCGTAACGAGTCCATCTAGACATATCGTCACTCAAAACTTTATTACGCCCCTGGTCATCATCTCCTGACATCATAGATGCCATCAAGAACATGCTTACACCAACTCCGGTCAAAGCCGCAGCCATAACACGAGCATGTTGCTGACGAGCTTTCAATGTAGCCAAAGCCTCATCTATCTGTTTATCAGACATGCCACGTTCTTTTTCATTAGCCCTAAACTCAGCTTCATTAATGCGTGAGAAAGCAGGAGCTAATGCTTCAATGGCGCGTACAGCACCTGTAGCTGCGGGCCTAAAGAACATAAACAAAGCGCCAGCGTTTTTACCCCAACGACCCACTTGTTCAAAGTTAGCCAAATTTTTGGCATATTCAACTGCCTGTATTTCTGCATCAGCTTCTGCTTTAGCGGGGTCCATACCTTTCTTGATATTGTCTTTGGCAATCTCTTCTTTCAAGAACCGATAAGATGCCACGCGGCTAGACAACTCAAACATGTCATTATAGATGTCGATGAACTTATCTACTTGATCTTTCTTTTGCAAAATGCCAGAACGACCAACTTCTTTAATGAGCTGGTCTAGTGCGCCTTTAGCAGCTATGCCTTGTAGATACGAGACTTTACCACCTTGCGTTACATAACTACTGAGGTCACGATAATAACGCTCTGAGTCGTTAAGACTGTTATAGGATTTATCACCGCCAGCAAGTGCTTTGATCTCATTGAACTTACCGTTTGCATAAAGTCTTGAGAATCTCAATGATTTAGCCAAGCCACCGCTAGCCACTTCAGTCGCTATAAAAGTAAGTAGGCTACCTGCACGAGCTGGGCCTAACTCAGCGCCAATCGTAAATGCGTTGGTAAGCGCATCGCGCACAAAGTTCATTGGCGCAAAAGCAGGGTTGTAGCGAGTATGGGTTTGACCTATGCCACTTGTTAAACTATTAATGGCATCCATAATAGGTTGGCTTTCCCTGTATGAACGGCGTATAGCTTCGCTTTGGCGCTTATCAGTAATCTCAATAACGTTAATAGTTCCATCTTCGTTGTAATGGAATATTTTATTTTGGCCAACAATAGATTGTTTATCTACGATACCACGGAAGCGGTCATCAAAATTAATTGTAACTACAGGTCTTCCTTGAAGAATTGCTACACCTTTTTCAATAGCATTCTTAATGGACAGCGTTAAGTCTTTACGTCCTGCACGCATAGCGGCAGATGCCCCATCAGCAAGGGATTGTAGTACTGCGTTCTCAGACTCAGACAAACGGCCTTCCATGCGGTCTTGGCCTTCTTGCATCTCACCGCCTAGCTTTTGTGAATCAAAGTCTAATTCTTCAGCAGCTTGCGTAACAGCGTTTGGGCGTCCTTTGAAGGGAACGTAGTGGTCGAAGTCATAGAATTCAATAACATTCGATACTGGCTTAGACTGGTAGTTAGCCATCTTATTGAGGAATTTAGTTTGTTCATGTACTGCTTTAATTTTTTCGGCGACATCATCGATCTCGGCTTTGTTTTCAGCCGTATCTAATTTTTGTCTAATTACATTAACTTCATGTGGTGTTCTATTAGCAATCACGTTGTACGCGGGATCGTTAATATTGAAGACTTTGGGGTCAACTTCTTTATATTCGGGCTCACCACGCTTTTTAATTACTTCTTGCCTCTTGGCCCTGAACGGTGAGTTTACATCGTTCTGCACACTATGGATGATCTTGTCCATCATCGCCCGCAGTTGTAAAGGGGTATTCCCTAACTTTTCCAACTCAGTGGGGTTGCCTAATAGACGTAAAACTTCATCCCTGAAACCGTAGGCAGAATAATTTTTGCCGTGGAATTCTAGTATTTGATTTACTTCATCAAGCGGTACGTTGAGCATGAATAGCACTGCGCGGCGCTCTGGCTCATGCCTTGTTTCTAATATCAAATGCAGTTCAGCCAAAGCTTCTTTGACATCAATACCACGTTTGTCTGCATATCTTTTAACGGCATCATTGGCATCTTGTACAGGAAACTTCATGTGCCTATTAAACAAATCAACGGCCATACCCGATGAACGAGTTATCTGACCATATACATTGTTAACTTTATCGCCCATGCGTTCTATAACGTTGAATAGAACTCCTCTGTCTTCAGCCAGCTTTAAAGGATAGCGGTCATTCTGGAACCGCTCAACCATCCACTGCGCACCTTGCTTAGTAAATAAACCTCTGATACTTGACCTAACATTTCTGGTCTGAACCATCGGTCTAACTTGATTAAGCGCAGACTCTATTATTTCTTTATCTGTTTGGGGTGCAGTGGGTGCTTGCTTGGTTGTTTGAGTTTTTGTGAACCCAAGTGTCTGGCCTACTGGCACACCACTCTTTGGAGGCGCACTGACAATATCTTCAAGGGCCTTGAATGCTTCTGCTTTGAAATTAGATTTGTCGTTGAGTAAACCTAAGAATTGAAAGATAGACCTGATGAAGTCAGTAAACGCGTTTGTGTTCCTATTAAATATAGAATTTTCTTTGGTGATTGGCGTTGCCTCTAATGCCTTTTGGAACTCAGCGTCTGTGATGGCATGGGCTATAAACTCATATAAGTCTTCGTAAGCCTCTGGAAACTTAGTACCTAAGTCTTGTCTTGACTGCTCCATCAAGAACTCTAGATGCACCATTGCATCGCCTCTTGTCTCGTCTTGAATCTTTTCGTTTAAATAATCGTAAATAGATTTGACTGTAGCCGCATGAGTTAACTCATGTAACATCACTGTTTCATCCATGCCTTTCTTAGTAGCATAGATAGTATCGTTATCTGGGTTGTATTCAGCTACTCTGCCATCAGGCAAAGAGTTAACAAACTTTAGCTTAGTATTTAGCTTTAAACTATTAAATAAGGTAGCAAGTGCTTTGTGCAACGGGTTGTCAGATGCAGTACGGATGCGTTGAATAACGGCCTGCATATCACTAACGTCAGGAGGTATCGGCGCCTCCTTTGGCTTGCGCTTGCCGTGTATTTCTTTGGCTAATTTATTAGCCGCTTCATCGTACTCTTCGCCATTGGTTGGGTTGGTAGAAAAGTAAGAAGTCTTTTGCTCTGGAGTCAGCTTATCATAGGTAGGCAGTTGGCGTTCTTCATTACCCTTCTGCTCATTGTGGTACTCTGCCGCCGCGTTGTAGTCATCGATTTGATCTTCAGTATGCGTTACAGGCTCTGGGGCAGGGGCTGCTTGTTCTTCTTGTGTTGTTTCGATGTCTTCAGGGGTCTCAGTGACACTAGGTTCTTCGTTTGCTGCAGGCGTTTCAATTCTTTGTTGTTTCGCGGCTCTATCTGCTTTTTTTAGGGGCGCAAGAAGCTTGCTTATTTTTGCAACAGCAATCATTGAATCATCTGAATTGTCTATTATATTCTCAAAATTGTTTACGTCTTCATCGGTAGCAATTCCTTTTACATGTAAATCAGTTAATACGTTAAGCTGATTCTGTAAGGCTTCGTTAAACAATTCGGAGTTCCATTTAGCTCTAGCAGCATCTTCTATTTCGGCAACTCGTTCTTTACGTTTTTCGCCTAAGTTAACTATGTTGTCTTGACGTACTTTTTCTGTTACTGGAGCTTGTTGCTCTGCTTTTTCTGTTACTGGAGCTTGTTGCTTTGCTTCTCCTGCAACAACGCTTGGAACATTCTCTCCAGCAGGAACCACTCCTGGTAATTGATTTCCTTCAGTTCCTGTGGCAGGGGCCACGTTTGTATCGGGTCCGCTAGGTACTGAAACGCTTGTTCCAGTTGTTGGGGTGACAGGTTCAGCATTGGGTGTCTCCGTTAATTTAGCTTCTAGTTTAGCGATCTTTTTTTCTTTTTTCTTTTTAGCAAATGGATTTAATGGTTTACCTTGACTACTAACGCCATTAGCTAACTCAGCTTTTTGTTGCTCAACATATGCTTTAAGTTTATCAGTATCAGACTCTTGCGGTGGAAGCGTGGGTACTTTATCAGGAGATGTAATTTTGGCCATCTCTTGTTCTAATATTTTAAATCCTGGTGTTGCACCTATAGGCGCTTCAGTTTGAGGTACTGTTGCGGGCGCTGGTTCTGTAGATGTAGTTCCTGCCGCTTGTTGAGTTGCTAATTGATCTAATACTTGTTGTGATGGTGTCGCTCCCTCTGCAGCGGGGGGAGCATTCTTAGCTTCAGGCCCTTTGCCAAACGCTACGTTTGTAGCGCCCGTAATTACACCACCACCTATACCACCTTTAAGTCCAGCATTGATAAACCGCTCAAAGTTTTCTTTGGTGAAAAAGTCTCCATGTTGGGCCACAAGTCTTTCAGCAGCGGCACTGGATATCTCTTGTAACGTTTCTGTACCACCTTCTGTGGCGAGCCCCTCCAACACGCCCTTACCTGCACGCTTATACCAAGCCGCAGCAATTTGCTCTTCTGGTATCCCAGTCAGCTTTATTTTGCGCATCACATTGAATGGCGTGATGGCATCAAGGATAGAGTTAAACCCACCAAACGCTAAGGTTGCGCCAAGGTCTTGTTTACCTGTTTTCTCGTAAATATTCTGATATACATCAGGTATATTCTGCGCCGCAGAACCAGCCAACGCACCTGTTGCCTCGTACTTGAGAGCAGTACTTTGTGCGGCTTTTACACCTGCGTCTAGAGCTGCTTTCTTTAAAGCCTCTTCTGCAACGCCAGCCGCCGCGCCTTTCATAACGACATCTTCTGCCGCTGTCCTAGCCGCTATAACTGCGCCACGTCCAATAATGCTTGCTGCGCCACCTGTAAACAAGCTAGGAAGAATAGACGGAATAGCTTCGCCAACTGACTCCACAATATATTTGAAGCCAGTTCCAACATCTTTAACATTTTTGTATGAGGGAACTTCAGCAGGATATTTTTTAGCAATTTCTTCTTGGGAAGCCGCAGCTTCTTTCATTTGCTTTTTAGCGTATTCATCCGCGCCTACGGCATGGGCTGCCATAGCAGGTAGAACATCGCCTATTAAAGACTCAAGCCCAGCATAACCACGCTTAACAGACGGAATAAATCCTGTCTCAGGTTTAGGCGCAGGAGGAGGCGCAGAGGCAGCTTCAGGAGGAGCAAAAAATTTATTTTTTAATAAATTAACATCATAGTCTGATAGGCCCGCAGGCGCTTCAAAACCATAACGTTTTCCGTCAGGCCCTTGAATCTTGTATAAAGTCATTTTATTACTCTAAAGGCATTAATGGGCTAGCCATGCTATGTATTGTACTTGCGTAAATATCTTCCGCTTGTTTTTCTTTCCATTTATCAGGTGTTAAACCTTGTGTTTTTAATTGATTAGCAAACAAAGGGTTATTTTTAATTTCATTACTATAATTAGTATTTGCTTGCCTAATTGCATTTTGTTTAAAACCAGCTAATTTAAACGCATTGTTATTTCCTGCGGCTTTATAGTGTTCAGATAACATACCAGTATGCGCGGCTTGATTACGCTCAGTAGCAATATTATGCCTTTTAGCTTCTTCAGCTTGTTGCTGATGAGATTGGTACATTTGAATATTATGCGCTGCTTGAATAGCTGCAGATTTATCACCTTTATCAAGAGCAACTTGATATTTGGTCATTTCAATTTGCATTTGATTAGCTAGACGTTGTGATTCACGCGCAGCTTTTTCTGTGTCAGCTAATGAAGCAGCATACGATGGAGAAGCTGCAGCAGCACTACGCATTAGACCAGCAAAGCCTTGATTACCAGCAACGCCAGGACGTGAGGCTTCAGCGGCTAGATTAAATCCAAAGTTCATTAGCGCCTTGCGGTCACCTTCAGCTTTGATGTTTTTAGCTTCGCCTACCTGTTCTGCGGTTAATTCTTTAATACTCTTGATGATGTCAGCATTACCACTACTTAAATCACCTAATACTCTCTTGTAAATAGAATCAAAATCTTCAGTTTTAACACCCATGCTCTCAGCAGCTTTACGCGCTTCGCCTAATGATGGCGGCTTTTTAACTAAATCGCTTATACCACTTTTAATTTCAGGCTTTTTAAAAGCTTCTTTAACAGCAGCTGGATTAGCATTGCTCCTTGGCACATAATCAGACATGTTCTCTCTTGCTTTTCTTGCGGTGTCTGATTCTTGTTCAAGTTTTTGTTTCCATGCAGGAGGCACAGGAGCATTAAAAAGTTGTTTCCAAAAAGGTTGCGCTGTTGGATTTGAGACGGATGTTATATCCATAGCCCCAGTACCCATTGGATCATCATTACTTCCACCAACTGCAAATGCAACTGCCCCACCTTCTCTCATGCCCTGATGCCTAGAAGACATTTCTAATTGAGCAGATTGCAACTCAGCCATAGAAGTAGGGTGTTGTAAGATTAGTTGTAGTTGCCCATCAGACAAATCACTCATCATACGATGTAGCTTACCTTCAGATGGATCAGTTATATCACCACCCCCACTAAATGATCTGTTGTATTGCACTCCATAAGATGGCTTGCCTTCTATAGGTTTAATAATGTTTGCGCTTAAATGCCCACCGTGAAAAGGTGTGTTATAAGCCAATGAATGAGCGTTTTTACGGTGTTCGCCGCCTACATGTGTGCCATGTATACCAGCACTTAGTCTTCCTTCGCCAACTGGAACTGAACCCATTAAATTCTCTTGATAAAAATCAGCAGGTAAATTTCTCTCCAGAGGTCTACTTACATTAGCATTAATTCCTACATCACCAATATTGTTCATGTAGTTAGCCATTAAGCTTTGCATTTGACGACTGTCCATGCCTTTATCCATGCGATTAAGATTTACACCACCACTTAATCTACCAGCTTCATGCAAGTCAGCATTTGCATTTACACCAGCGCCTGACATAATTGCGTCGCCCATAAGTTGCTTCATGGCAAACGGGCTAAGACGCACTAGCGACTCTTCATCTTCGCCCGAATACTTTTTTATGTAGCCGCCTTCCTTAAAGCTACTAATGGAACCGCCTTCTTTCTTATTCAAAGCGGCGGCAGCACCAATACCTAAACCTGCTACTTGGCCTAGCATGCTTCCTGGAGACTGATACACAGATGCAGTTTGATTTGTCATGGGCAAGCCACGGATCATGTTCTGCATGAAGTTTAATTGTTGATATGGATAGTTCTGATAGTTCAAGAACTGTTGTTGCTGTTGGTTCAAGCCATTTTGGACTTGCTGTTGTTGAGCGCCACCATACTGCGCCTGCAACTGATTAATGCCCATGTTCTGACCATACTGGGTCTGTCCAATATTAGCCAAATTAGTAGCCGCTTGATTGGCAGTCTGTAAACCTTGAAGCCCTAGTCCAGCACCAAATTGCTGTTGTTGAGCATTGAGTTGATTCTGTGTGTTGTACTGTTGTTGCGCTTGGTTATATGCATCAAATTGGTTTTTACCTAGATTGCGCTGCAAATCCGCATTGTTTTGCGCATTCATTATGGCTTGGCGACCACCACCAAACGCGCCCGCCGTAGTAGCTTGGGCATTGGTAGCAGCTTGTTGAATTTGTGCGTTTCTATTTGTCGCCGCATTCATCACATTCAAATACGGATTAGCCATCTCGTTATAGTTGGCTTGCGTAAAATTAGATGGATTGAATGTGTACTGAGTATTAAGCGCACCGAGACCCGCTTGTCCAACTAGCGCAGACGCATCTTGTAACTGAGGCGCAGACGACATCGTGGCTGCATTACCAAACGCCAAATTCTGTAGCGGTGTGAATTGAGCAAGCGTATCGCCTTGGTACTGTTGATATGGGTTCGCAATCGTATCGGTTAATTGTTGCGCTGTACCTAATACGTCTGTAGCAAATGGCGCGGCTTCTTGCGCAAAGCCGTAGTTTATATTTTGTGTTTGGGTTGCATCAGCCATTTTGATTCCTTATGCGGGTAAGAATTTATCGGCACGGGTGTTGGTAGCAACCTTACCTTTACCAATTGTTTTGCCACGAGTATTTTGTACTCGATCCATCATTGCATAGAGTTTTCTAGCACCAGCTTCTGTTGAGCCATTGCCAAGCTCAGACACAATACGTGCGGGTACAACAAACTCGCCATCAGCTAGACGGGCAGGTCTTCCTTGACCAATGGTAGCAGGGATTGAATCAGAGACTCCATCACCTGGGCCACGAAGCAAACGGCCACCATCAGAATAGCTACCAAGGTCCCCAATACCGCCGTGAGCCATATTCATTAAACCACCATTTGCGCCGACTACTGGGTTTAATATGCTTTGAAGTTCATTATCGTTATTAGCAACTAAGTTACCTTTACTATCATAATATTTACCATTGGCCATGTAATATCCAGGGTATGCAGCTAACGGAGTCCCTGTAACCCCTCCGGGTAAATTAGTTGCTGATCCAGAAGTAGCACCAACCCCACTACCCGTAGCATTTGCGTTTGCAGCTTGTATATGCTGAAGAACTTCACCCAACGATACGCCAGTTGCATCAGCAATTTGTTGTGGTTCAATATGATTAGTGTTCATATAAGTTAACCAATCAGCATCATTTTTTAAAGTATTCATATCCCCTCTAATTTGATTTAGAGACTTACCATAAACTTTTGAACCTGTTTTGGGATCATAGTTATATGGAATAAATTCAGGATTTTTTACATATTTTTTGATGTTTGGGTCAAACGTATAAGCTTTTTGTGAGGTATCTTTTTCAGGATAACCTAACACTGATTCTCTATACGATTTGCTAATTTGTCCCGTAGGTGTGTATGGATGCAATATTGGGTTCTCTGTAGTTTTACCAGACAGATAATCAAGCATTTGTTTAGAACCACCACTTACTGGATATTTAGCATTGAGTTCTTCAACAGATTTAGGTACATACAAATTAGTAGGGCCAGTATGACCGCCACCTGCAGTGTATGCATCAGTCAAAGAACTTATACCAGTAAACCCACCATATGGTCGGCCAGGAATATTTGGAACAACTGTTCTACTTTTATCTGGATTCGTAATAATATCGCCAGGAGTAGCAGTAGATACAACATTACCACTTGCGGCTGTACCTGTTTGATTACCAGAACCATAGTTACCATATGCACCGTTATCATAAGTTGTAGCGCCGGGTAGTTGTGTACTACCTGGAGTCACACCTTTTGCAGACGCGTATTTACCATTGGGATTAACGGCATCATAAAGCGCTTGAATTTTTGCTTCGGTAAGTCCTGTTACTTTTGCCATTTGCGCAGGTGGTACATTCCATGTATCCATCTCTCTGGCAAGTTGAGAATTACCTGCTACGTTAGTGTCAATGTTATTAGTAGCGCCTGTATTTTTGTACGCAGTAACAATAGCATTATTAATACCCATATTTGCAGGCGCAGTGCCTAAAGTTGCATCAAAATTGCCTACGTTTGTAGCTGTTGCATTTGCAGGATTTGATAAACTTTGATACGAGAATGGATTTGCACTGGACGCCGCAAATGCGTTATATGCCGCAGGATCAATGTTTGATGTTTTTTCAGCCGCAGCAATAGCCGCAGGATCATTTAAATTAATACCGCTTGTTCGTATGTAAGCAGCAATTTGGTCGGGGGTATAACTTGTATATGCTGGGGTAGGAGTAGGAGTAGGAGTAGGAGTAGGAGTAGGAGTAGGAGTAACAGAAGCGGCGGCGGCATTGTTTATTGCCATTTGACCCGCTTGTGCTGCTGTAGACGCACCCATAGACTTATCGAGCAATGCTAATCCAGCAGGTGCAGGAACACCTTGTGTTTGTGCATAGGCAACTTGTGCAGGAGTAACGCCAAACTGTTGCTCAGCGGCGGTTAAAGCATCTCCTGATAAATGGTTTTGCGCAATATAATTATTAATTATGTCAGGGCTATATGTAGAGTTAATATTACCACCTACATCAAAATGCGCGACGCCGCCTTCAGCCATACCTTGAGGAGTTGTCCCAATACCAGAATGCAAATCTACCGCAGGTTGCATATGCGCATAATTAAACATACTCTGTGAATTATCATCAGCAATACCGCCAGTAGCAAACCCTTTAAACACACTTGCATCTACTGGGTTCAATCTCGTGAAATCTCCCTCGTCATATCTAAATGGATGAATTTGAGCTCTTGATGCAGGAGGAGCTGTAGTGGTTTGAACCATCTGATCAGCTATTATTGGAGATGCAGCAGCTAAACCAGATTTCCAATTGTTAGCAACAAAATTCCCCATAGCACTTGGGCTTGCTGTTGCGGCATTAAAACCTGCAGAAAGTCTATCTGCCATAGGAGCAGCAAATGCTTGTTTTTGTGAATCTAATGCTAATTTACCTGCTTCCTCACCAAATTGAGGAGTACCCGCTTGAATACCTCGTTCAGCTAAAGAACCCGCATAATCACCAACCCCAGCGGTAGTCATAGCATTAGCGCCAGCTTCCATCAATCCGCCAGTTAATCCAGCGCCACCATAAGCGCCAATTCCTGCCATCAAACCTTTAGTTAAATCACCAGTACGTGCAGCTTCGGCAAGACCAACACCACCGCCAATAACTGCGGCATTACTCAAACCCTCAATTAAAGGAGCCGCTGTACCACCTGTAAAATACATAGCCGCTGCACCAATAATAGTTGGCATTAATTTATCCAAGAACCCAGCTTCTGGAAGCCCAGTATGTGGGTTACGAGTCAATGATCCACCGTGCATCTGGGCAAGCTGTTGTAGACCGCTAACTTCTTTAGGGGTCATGTGAACAAGCATCTTGTCGTCACCGCGACCGTGCTGGGCTAAATGTTGGGCTGCTAGTTGGA
>Ga0304729_1000189_pt1 | contig 42619 bp, 63 predicted proteins | sample C_131016_MF_Meta_FD_190475 | JGI IMG/M metagenome (GOLD analysis project Ga0304729, IMG submission 190475) | Freshwater microbial communities from Lake Croche, Canada to study carbon cycling - C_131016_MF_MetaG (v2) (version 2) | ecosystem: Environmental > Aquatic > Freshwater > Lake | place... | reverse complement strand
CTTGCTATGCTGGTCGTGTGGTATCTAACCAAGGCTATAAAAATATCACACAAATTACCGCCACTATAGATTTAAGCAAATTATCGCAAAATTATGTTAATGCTAGTTTATACATGATATCGAATCCCGTAAATCCCAATACTCAACCTAAAGGCGCCAATTACTGTGATGCCGGTGGTAATAATACTCAGTGGAATTGCCGCGAGATCGATATTATCGAAACCAATGGTAATAAAGTAACACAGACTACTCTACATCTGGGAAATGGCGGTAGTTCAGCACCACAGCGTTTTGAATATAGTTTTGCCGCAACAGCAAACAACAGTTGTTTTAACTATGCGACAATGTTGACTAGTCCCACAGATACAAATGGCTTACACAGTATGGTCGGCATTATCGATATGTCCCAGCCGTTTAACATGATTACTACATTTACATACGGCACTACTCCTAGAATGGTGACAGTATATTCGCAATCTGGTAATAGTGTAACTGTATATGATTCCGGTGTGGGCACGGGCGCTGAAGGAAGCGGTACCGTAGATATGTCAGATCTCATTACATCTATGGCAAATGGTTATTGGTTAGAATTATCCTTTTGGCAAGGTTATAGCCCTGCGGGCCCTGGCAGTGCGCCATGGTGGAATAATAGTTGTTCATGGGGATCGTTATGCAATACTCAAAGCAGTTATTATGGCGTAAGCAATATCGTGATTACGGCCGATGGTGCGGTCAGTAGATCTCTCAAAAAACTCAAGAAAAAATACAGTAATATACATCTAAAGGAATAATATGAAAAAAAAGTTAGCAGTAATCGGCGCAGGTAGTGCTGGTATACAGACACTTTGCCATTTTTTATACTGGTTTCCCACAAATGATTGGGAAATTACACTTTTATATAATCCCGAGATTCCATCATTAGGTATTGGCGAAAGCACTAACGGATCATTTTCGCATGTTATATCTCTGGGACTAAACTTTGATATGACAGATATGCCGTCAATTGATGCTACATATAAATTTGGAACCAGATATGTAGACTGGAGAGAGCAGACTTTCATAGGGTCACTGATCGTAGGAAATTATGCTTTACATTTTAACACACACAAACTAAAAGAATTCGCTCTTCCCAGATTACATAAAATTTGGGGAGAAAAGTTTAAAGAAGAGCATGGGAATGTAAAAGATATTATACAAACTGCTGATAAGGTCGATGTAGCCACCGATGATAGAAATTATGAATTTGACTATGTCATTAACTGTTCAGGATTTCCCACAGATTTTACTAATTACGTTGTCTATGAAGACCACCTCGTAAATCATGGTTTGATACACAATGTAGAAGGAAATTTCTCTTCAATGCATGTAACTGAACATGTAGCCACTATTGATGGATGGATGTTTAAAGTTCCACTTACGACAAGACTAAGTCACGGATATTTGTTTAATGACAAGATAACTTCTGTCTCTGAAGCAAAGAGTAATTTTGCCAACAAAATCAATGTAGATGTAGAAGATCTGCAAAATATAGAATACTCGTTTAAAGCATATATTAATAACACTATTATAAGCAATAGAATTTTTAATAATGGAAACCAAGCATTCTTTTTTGAACCAATGTTTGCAAATTCATTAATGAATTACAATATTTTCAACAGACATTTCTATGACTATGTTGTTGGAAATACAGATTTAAAAATGGCTAACCAGCATTGCCTAAATCAATGTTATGCTACTAGGGATACTCTTTACTTCAAATATCATGGTGGATCAATATATGAAACAGAATTTTGGAAAAGAGCCAAAGAGTATAAAACTAATTGGTTGAACAGTGAAACTTTTCATAAATTAAGCGAAGTAGCGAAAGTTAATAACGAATCGGGTTGGGAAAAACTCAACGCTCCTTCCTTGTATAGTTGGCACGGTTGGTCTAAATTCGATAAAGATTTAGGTTATAATTATTTCGCGCCCTAGAAAATTTTTCTTAATATAGTAAGTCTGTTAAATATGACAGTATTAATTTTTCCCAAGGAGATTTAAATTAAATGAATTTACAAAAAATTTTAGTAACAGCAGCAATGATGTTTATGGCAGCAGCTTCATTCGCAGATGAACCGTTGGCTATCTGCCATGGCGAGTATGCTCTATGCGCAGCAAGTCCCACTACCCCAACTGGTCGTATGATGACAGTAAAAGGAAAACGATTCCGCGAAGGTATGGCAGTTTGCCCTATTCTCAGCGGAGATGCGATAGCCAATCTAAATCTCATGAATGGATCATGTAACCCACCTGGTCCTGGCAAAGTTTGGAGCTTGTTTGGCGTTCCTGCTCAGACTAGCTACCCACAACAGCCTACATGGGACGTAGCACCTGCTCAATTTAGAAGTTTTACGATTGGCACAACTCCAACTACAGGCATGAGCAACATGTGGAGCTTTCCATGTGACGTTCAGGCAAAAACTGTTAATGGAGTAAAACTAGCTTCGTGTTACGGTCCTATTATGGAAAGTCCCTGGACAAATGATCATGTTAAGTCTGGTCAAGTTGGATTTACTCAAGCTGCCGAAGGTGTAACTTATCCAGTTGGTGGAAATGTATCATCAGTAGATGCGTTAGGCAAAGAGTTTTCTAAGCTAGGCAAATAATCCTGATAGCTGTCAAAAGCTATAATAAAACCGGAAGACAAGGCTCGCTTCCGGTTTTTCTTTAGTTTGGCATAATAAACACACGATATATTTGACTACTTACATAAAGTATGTTACATTAGCGTATGACATTAAAAACAACTAAAAGAATCGGAATGTTAGTTGCCCGAAATAACTTCGTATATCGAGGGGTCGGGGCTTATGCCAAAAGCATCATCGATTGGGCACTTGGGGAAGGATATCATATAGACATTATCTCTGATGCGGCTGTGAGAGATAATGGACTATTCGATCAATATCAAAATCGTGTACAGTGGATTCAACCAGATGTTTCGTATGACGACAAAATATATAAAGAACTAAGTAGCTTTTCCAAACCGTTTGATACAGTATTAAGTCTTAATTTTAGAAATTCCTTGGTCAAGGCTCTCCGTAAGCATACGTATGACTTAATCATCACAAATGGTGGCGAGTCGTTAGATGCTGTAACTGGTATAGGTGTACACAAATACTGTACAGTGTTACATCCTACACATCATGAATCAGAAGCGGGAGTCTTAGTAAGGCATGACATCTTTTCGCCAGGGGTAACAGATCACTATCGCGCCTTGTGTAATTTGCCCGATGTACTGCTGGCATGCCAAAGTACGTGGATTCAAAGTCGTGCCCAAGCACAGTATCCCAACAAAGTCGAAGACTGTGTAGTTATCGATCCACTTGTACCAGAGTCAGGGTTACTAAACTTTGAGAATCTCCCTAGCGAACGATGGGGCGTGGGATTTATCGGCCCCTGGGAGCCTCGCAAAAATCCCGAAGCGTATATCGCAGCATTAAAAGCATCTGGGCTGCCTGGAGTAGTATTAGTGCCCTCTGAAACTAGTGCTAAGAAATTTGAGCAGCGATTCAAAGAAGAAAATATCGACTACAAGATACATGTGGGTATAACCGGTAAAGAGAAAATCCGAGTTATACAAAGTCTAGCGGCAGCGTATCATCCCGCAGTAAGTGAGACTTTTGGATTAGGAGCATTAGAAACTGCCCATGCTTGCCCTACTATTTTATTAAAGAAAAATGACTGGAGCTATGCTCACGTGGACTATGCTTTATTAGTAGAAGAATCTGGTGTAGCAGATGTACTCATCGGAGTATATGGACTAAGTATTAGTGAAACAACACAAGCTATCTTGCTAAAACGTGACCGTGATATTAAACGCAAGCTGTCAGATTTAACAATACGTCCCAAATTAGACAAGATTCCAAAGAACAACTTTTTTAAAGAATTAGAAGTTACTGGCTTAATTAATCACGAAGAATTTACAAAAAATCAAGCATCTTTTTGTACTGATGAGATTTACAAAATGCTCAAGATTCCCGCAGTTGATACTGTAGAAATATTACATAGTTACGATGAAACTTATTATAGAACTAAAGGCAGTAATCTGCTTCCCGAAGAATCTCAGGCGCCAATTGATACGCTCTTTAGTTTTGAATAGTACACCCCGTAGTCAACTAAATATGGAGTATGTATTACATATATGCTTATCTTGATCCTCGAACAAATTTGCCATTTTATATTGGCAAAGGTAGCAAATATCGCATGAATGATCATATGCGGGAAACTGAATCTCACACTGAAAACAGAAATAAACTTAAAATTTTGCTAGAACTTAAATCTCTAAATCTTTCTCCTGTAATAGAAAAATTAGAAACTGATATACAGGACGAAATAACGGCATACCATCGGGAAGATTATTATATTTTATTGTATGGTAGAAAAGGTATTGAACCATATGGAATCTTAACTAATAAGATAGTAGGTGGCAGAAAACCGCCTACCCCCAATTGGGATGAAGAAAGAAAAGCAAAGCATCGCGCGTGGAATGCCGCATACTGGACAGAAGAACGTAAGAAAAATCATAATCGTACTGGATCTATTCATACAGTATCAGTAACTAATTTAGAAGGTATCAGTAGAAGAATTCTAAAAACGGAATATGATGCCATTGATAAATCAGGGCCAATTGATACTTGGGAATATGTATCAGTATCTTCTAAAGAATCAAAGCGCAGGAAATCTTTAAAAAAATCACCTTAGGACCCATAGCTTATAGTTATGGTGGTGTGGCCGGCTGCTGGCCCGTCTGGAATGGAACGCCAGACTAAAGTGAGCACTATCACGTATGTTTGACTTTATAAGTTATATCATGTACATTACATTTTTAGGAGAAGCAAATGACAACAGACCGTGTTTTTACAGCAGAACAGAAAGCCAAACTTAATCAGATTATCAATGAAGGTATCCAAGTTACATCTGAAATCGAAGCACTGACTGGCGGATTAAATGATGCCATCAAAGCCATCGCGGAAGAGATGGAGTTTAAGCCAAACATTCTCAAGAAGGCTATCAAATTAGCGCATAAGGCAGAGTTTGGAAGAGCACAACAAGATCATGAACTCTTGGAACATATTTTAACCACAGTGGGCAAAACACTTTAATGAGTTACGTCGACGCGCTATACAATAGAGAAAACGACACTATACACGTTGTTGAGCGTGTCGATGGCAAGCGTGTCTATAAAGAATACCCGGTAAATTATACATTCTACTATGATGACCCCAGGGGAAAATTCCGTTCCATTTACGACACGCCTGTAGCAAGATTCTCCACACGTAATAACAAAGAGTTTAGGAAAGAACTACGCATTCATGCTGGAAAGCAGTTATATGAGTCGGACATCAATCCTATATTCCGCTGTTTAGAAGAAAACTACAAAGGCAAGTCTGCGCCAGAACTTCATACAGCCTTTTTTGATATTGAAGTTGACTTCCATAAAGAACGTGGATTCTCTCCCACAAGTGATCCTTTCAACAGCATCACGGCGATTTCTATCTACTTACAGTGGTTAAATCAGTTAGTCACGCTGGCTATACCTCCCTCCCATATGAGTTTAGAAACTGCTCGTGAATTGTCAGCAGATTTTGATAATTGTATGGTATTCGAGAGCGAAGCTGATATGCTCAATGTGTTCCTTGATCTAATAGATGATGCTGACATATTGTCGGGCTGGAACAGCGAAGGATATGATATCCCGTACACTATTAATCGGATTACTCGGGTATTGAGCAAAGATGATACAAGGCGTTTTTGTTTATGGGGACAAACTCCTAAATCTCGAGATTTTGAAAGATTTGGCGCCATCAGTTCTACATATGATATAGTTGGCCGTGTACATATGGACTACATGCAACTTTATCGCAAATATACATATGAAGAACGTCATAGTTACAGTTTAGATGCTATTGCCGAATATGAATTGAATGAACATAAAACTCAATATGAAGGTACCCTTGATCAATTATATAATCAAAACTTTAAAAAGTTTTTAGAATATAACAGACAAGACACATTAATCTTACACAAACTAGATAGCAAATTAAAATTCTTAGACTTAGCTAGCGAACTGGCGCATGATAACACGGTACTATTGCCCACTACTATGGGCGCAGTGGCAGTGACAGAACAGGCCATTATTAACGAGGCTCATGACCGTGGATTAGTGGTGCCGGCAAGACCACAGCGATTAACCGATGATGAAACTGCTGCCGCCGGAGCGTATGTAGCTGTTCCTAAAAAGGGCATGCATCAGTGGGTGGGCGCAGTTGATATTAACAGTCTATATCCCAGTGCGATCCGCGCACTTAACATGGGGATGGAGACTGTTGTAGGGCAGTTGAGACCAACGATGACTGACCGTTACATTGATGATCAAGTCGCGAATCATAAAAAAACTGTATCTACTGCGTGGGAAGGTATCTTTGCCACACTAGAGTATACCGCGGTTATGGAACAGCAGCGTGGTACTGAGATTACAATTGACTGGCAAAACAAAGAAAAATCGGTACACTCTGCTGCTGAAGTATGGCAGATGATCTTTAACAGTAATCGCCCTTGGATGCTGACCGCTAACGGTACTATCGTAACTTATGAACGCAAAGGGGTAGTCCCTGGTCTGCTAGAGAGATGGTATGCTGAACGTAAAGACCTTCAAAAAACAAAAGCTAATTGGGGAAATCTTAGAACTGGGATTACTGTTCCAGAAAGACTACTTGAAAGTTAGCCAAAAAAATTAATTTCAATACCAATGAATAAATAATATTAGTTAACAGGATCTAATATTATGATGGCCAAAGATTTTAAAAAAAAGTACCCAAGGCAATATGAAAAGTTAATGAAATTTTACGGAAAAGAAAATAAAATTTTTGATAAAACAGCTGCAGTCCAAATGTATCTTCGCGGTGAAGGTATACCAAAATGCGATGTATGCGGTGTTATATTAACGATTACAAAATTTTTTAGAAGTAAGCGAGATCATCTTAGATGTAAAAATCATATTAATACTGACGATGTTATTACTAAATCTCAGATAATGTTAGCCGAAACTAAAACCGTTAAAGTCGTAAGTATCCCTGATAGATTTTTAACCAGGACAACACTTATTAGAGTTAAATGTACCATTCATGAAGAATATAATATAAAAATTGGAAGTTTTTTAGATGGTATGCGATGTCAAAAATGCTATCTAGCATCAAAAATTGGTAAGCCGGGGGTGATTCATTCTGTAGAGACACGTAAAAAAATTTCTACGTCAAAGATAGGAAAAACTGTGTCTTTTACAGCTGAATCAAGAGCCGCAAAGATCTTAAATCAAAAGTTAGCATGGGCACGACGCAAACAAGATAAAGAACACTACGCTTCTTATCTAGCTCTGCTTAGTAGCATTAGAAAACAGTATTTAAAAGAGCATAACTATGTATTTCCTAAAGGAAAAAATACTAAATTAGAAATTGACTTTCAAAAATTTTTGGAAGCACATAATATCAATTTTATTAAACAATACTTATTAGGTGGCAAAAAGTTTGACTTTTATCTTTATGATATGCTACTATTAGTGGAAGTTGATGGAGAATACTGGCATAAATTTGAATCCTCAATTAAAAACGACATTAAAAAACACAAAATATGCGCTGAGCATGGAATTCAATTATTAAGAATATCCTCAGATGATTTTAGACCAGAACTTATTTTTGAAACTAAGGAAGTGCAAGATGAAGTCACACGACAAATTTTAGTAAAAAGGGGGATAGATGGATTTTAATAAACTAAATCAAATTTTGGATAAAGGTACGACTGAAGATCTTAACGTTTTTTGCCAAGAACATAGTCTTGAAATACGTGATGGAAAAATATTTCACAAAAACCCAGCGGTGGTTGAACAATCAATCGCTTTTTGGGATAAGAGACAATTGGTTAAGAAGATTAACTTAAATTCGTAAAGACCGCTGCGACCTCCAATGGCAACATTGGTTGAATAACTTCTCTAATTGCTGGAAACTCTGACCATTAAGTTGAAGACAATCAGCAGCCAAGCATCTTATTAAGATGAAGGTTCAACGACTAGTAGTAATACGTAGATCTCAAGTGAGATTGAAACGGGAAGCATCCCTAGTGGATGGTGATATAGTCTGATCCTTATGGAAACATAAGGCAGTTTACAAATTGTAAACGGAGCAATGTTAACGCCATTGCTTGAACATAAATGTGTACGGAGCTATTCTTAATCCCTATTGTAAATTCTTTGATAAACGTATCGGTCAGTCTACAACACTTAGCGGGCGCTCTATCGTGAAACATATGAACTCATTTATTAATGAGTGTATCACAGGAGTGTATGACTACAAGGGCGATGCTGTTATATATTCCGACACAGACTCATCGTACTTTTCAGCCTGGCCTGTACTGCGCAATGATGTTATCGCAGGAAACATGGAATGGAATAAAGAAATCTGTATACAATTATATGATTCAATTGCCGACCAAGTTAATGCTAGTTTTCCGGCATTTATGGAACAGGCATTTCATTGTCCCAGAGAAGCAGGCGAGCTTATCAAAGCAGGTAGAGAGTTGGTGGCATCTAATAGTTTATTCATTACTAAAAAACGATATGCCGTACTAATATATGATTTAGAGAATAAGAGGTTAGATGTAGAAGGATCGCATGGCAAGATAAAAGCCATGGGACTTGATTTAAAGCGTAGTGATACTCCAAAAGTTATTCAAGAGTTTTTATATGAAATTCTGGAAAAGGTATTGACAGGTTCGGGTAAAGATGAGATTGTAGAGCGTATTCGTGAATTTAAATACGACTTTGCTAAACGTCCGGCGTGGGAAAAAGGTTCTCCTAAACGTGTGAATAATCTCACATCATATGGCGCCAAAGAATCACAAGAAGGTAAGACAAACATGCCGGGCCATGTACGTGCTGCGTTGAACTGGAATAATTTACGTCGTATGAATCATGATAATTACTCTATGCAGATCGTAGATGGAATGAAGACTATCGTCTGTAAATTAAAGAGTAATCCGTTGGGATGGACTAGTATAGGATATCCCACAGATGAACAACATTTGCCACAATGGTTTAAAGAGTTGCCCTTTGATAACGCATTAATGGAGTCTACAGTTGTTGACCAAAAAATTGACAACTTGCTAAGTGTGCTATCTTGGGATCTAGCTTCTGTGACAAATACTGAAAACACGTTTCAAACATTATTCGAGTTTTAAATGAAATACAGCGATTTAATTTACATAAAACAAATTCTAGATGAGCATAATTTAGATAACTCTTCTGTTATAGTCGAAAATCAACTTAAAGGCATGTCAGAATGCATAAAAGACAAATATACCGGGGAAGAAAATAAAGTCTTAAGAGACGTATTGATAAACCAGTACGAAATAGTTAAAAACGGGTTTGAAACACTAAAGTATATAGTTGACAAAATAAAATTAGATGTCGCAGTCAGTCTCGAAAGTCACAGAACTAAATTGCTTTCTCTTAGCCGAAAGTGCTATAAAGAAGACATTAAAAAATCTACGAGTAAAATTTTAGAGACTCATAAAAGTCAAGTTCATTATGAGACTAGCAGATTCGCTCCCATTATATCAAAATACGGAAGTTGGCAACATGCCGGTTTAATAATTCATCCGGGTAGAGAGTCATTTATAGATTCAATGATAGATAATGATCCGCTATACCTTGTTGATCAAAGTTATGAATTACTAAAACCAGCTATATCAAGATTCAACGAAGTTTATCAAAGAAGATTACGGAAGTATATAGTTGATGAAAAAAATAAAGAGGAAATACTTAAACAGTTACCGGACAACCAGTTTGGTCTGTGCGTTGTCTATCATTACTTTAATTTCAGAACATTTGAAATAGTTCAAAGATATTTGGAAGAAATTCACAGAAAACTTAAACCTGGAGGTACATTAATTTTTACTTTTAATGATTGCGAAACATTTTCTGGAGTACGAATGGTTGAGGCAGGAAAACGCTGCTACGCCACCAAAACACTTGTTAAAGAAGAATTACACAGAATAGGATACGAACTCATACATATGGAAGATTTTGACGCAATACAAGGCATAGGTACATGGGTAGAGGTTAAGAAGCATGGAAATCTCGATTCTATACGAGGATCTCAAACTCTAGCAAAAATAATACCAAAATAATTGTTGATTCTAAATATATCTGTTATACTTGTTAAACTACTAAAAGGAAAAATAAATGAGAGACTATCTACTTGACTTAGTCAGTCATACATACGACTTAGGCTGTATTGATTTGGTTAAAATTACTGGAACTGCCACAGAGACAAACATCAACGGCATGGCCGAAGATAGATCAGTAGTTTTAGAAGGGACCTACACAACTCCTGTGGCCGACTTTGTCGGAACATTCGGTATGCCTAATTTAGCTAAATTGAAGATTCTATTAAATCTACAAGAATATAAAGAAGATGGAAAATTAACCATTAATCGCAAGTCTGATGGCAGCCCAGAACAGTTAAATTTTGAAAACAAAGTTGGCGATTTTAAAAATAGCTACAGATTTATGGCCAGTGAAGTCATCAATGAAAAACTCAAAACTGTTAAATTTAAAGGTGCCAACTGGAACATCGAGTTTACCCCTACTATGGCAGCTATTCAGCGTTTGAAGATGCAAGCACAAGCCAACTCTGAAGAAAATAATTTCCAAGCTAGAACTGAAGGCGGACATTTAAAATTCTTCTTTGGTGATCATTCTACACACGCTGGCAATTTTGTTTTCCAACATGATGTAACGGGGCAACTGAAACGTAACTGGAGCTGGCCGGTTAAAACAGTAATCAGTATTCTCGATCTATACGGCGATAAAATTATTCGTATTAGTGATGACGGGGCAGCAAAAATTACAGTTGACTCTGGTTTAGCAGTTTATAACTACATCTTGCCAGCACAATCCAAATAATGACGGAAACACATGCAAGAACAATTATACGGGCAAGTAGTTACAGACTGGTAGCATTGTTGATAACTTCGATATGGACGGGCATTGAATCAGCAGTGCTCATTCATATCATATTAACTATTGTACACTATGTATTTGAAAGAATTTGGCTTAAAATAAATTGGGGCAAAATTGCAAGATAATCTTACTAACAAACAATCAGACTATGCCATTTTCCTGCCGGCTATTAGTACATTTTATGCTACCTATATAGGCAAACAACGCGATCCCGTAAACGGACCATATGTTGAACATGGGCGTATGCCCGCCGGCATTCCTGATATGGAAATGCTAAATTGGTTTAACCAGCAGAAGTCACTATTTCCCTACAAGTGGTCGCTGTACTCTGCTGGGCATGCTAACCTGGATCTTAACAAACAAGATTGGCGAGAAGATATGATACGTAATCGAGACCGCACTAGTACTTTCTTGTTAGGTGATAGTGGTGGTTTCCAAATCGGAAAAGGTAAGTGGGAAGGTGATTGGAAAAATCCTGCCTGTCCTAAGGCGCAAAAGAAACGTGAACAAGTGCTGGCATGGATGGACGGGCTGATGGATTATGGCATGTGTCTGGATATTCCTGGCTGGGTAGCTCGTAGACTTGACGGTCAAAAAGCTACGGGAATCACCACATACGAAGAAGCTATACAGGCTACTTACATCAATAACGAGTACTTTGTCAACAATCGCAATGGTAATTGTAAGTTCTTAAATGTGCTACAGGGCGAAAATCACACTGATGCCGACGATTGGTATCAGCGTATGAAAAAATACTGCGATCCCAAACAATACCCCGGCCGACATTTTAATGGCTGGGCAATGGGAGGCCAGAATATGTGCGATTTGCACCTCGTGCTTAAACGATTAGTGGCGTTGAGATTTGATGGCTTATTAGAAGAAGGCTTACAAGATTGGATGCACTTTTTAGGCACCAGCAAACTAGAGTGGGCATTACTGTTGACTGATCTTCAGCGAGCAGTGAGAAAGTATCACAATCCTAACTTTACGATTAGTTTCGATTGTGCCAGCCCGTTCCTTGCTACTGCTAACGGTCAGGTCTATCATCACGTTGACATCAAAGATCGAGATAAATGGTGTTATCGCATGAACTTTATCGCAGATGATAAAAAATATGCCACTGACATCAGAAGTTATCGCGATGCCGCACTACAGGATAAATTGATAAATCATTTTGATGAGAGTCCGGTTAGTCGACAACTTCAGATTAAAGATGTTTGTGTATATAAACCTGGTGACCTAAATAAAATAGGCAAAGAGGGCAAGACCAGCTGGGACAGTTTTAGTTATGCTTTGTTAATGGGACATAACGTATGGACGCATATTCACAGCGTTCAAGAAGCTAATCGACAATATGATGCTGGCCTCTGTCCCAATATGCTTGTAGATGATCGCTTTAATACATTATACTTTAAAGACGTAGTTGATAGAATATTTTCAACTAGTGATCGCGGCACAGCTGATAAGATAGTTAGCGACTATGATAAATTTTGGCAGAGTATCCCCGGAACTCGGGGAGCGGTAGGTAAGAAGACCGTTAATGCCGGCACTATGTTTAATAGTCTGTTTGATGTCGATGACACGGCAGAAGCGCCAGCTGACGAGTTTGAATTAGATGAAAGTAAACTAGATGAGTTGGAGACAGAAAATGAGTAAGCATGATGAGTTTCATGTCGTAAATTTAGAGCATCAACATAAAGAACTTGACAAAAAGATCGACGGTATGGAAAAGTCCGGAGTGTTCGAAGATGAACACTTACAGGCTTTAAAAAAGCAACGTTTGCATCTCCGTGATGAAATCGCTAAACTTAAAGATATAGGTGTTTAAGTGCAGAGTCTAATAGTTGGTATGGGTATAGGACAGTTATACAAAACTGTTCTAGAAAATCTAGGGCACACGGTAATTACTGTGGATAATTCTATCGGCAGGGGTGCGATGTTGCCCAGTGTCGAGGCAGCGATATTAGTCTACGGACCATTCGATACTGTCCATATCTGTACACCAAATTATACACATTACGAAATCGCAGTCAAATTGGCGCCACACGCAAAAATTATATTCATCGAAAAGCCCGGTGTCATCAATGCTGCTGTATGGCGAAATCTATCAGAATGTTTTCCTGAAACTAGATTTATGATGGTTAAAAATAATATGTGGCGCGATAATATCAATGTCATGCGAGAGTTAGCCATGCACGCCAAAACTGTCAACATCAATTGGATTAATTATGATCGTGTGCCTAATCCCGGAAGTTGGTTTACAAACAAACGACTGTCGTACGGCGGAGTAAGTCGAGACCTCATGCCGCATCTATTAAGTCTTTACATGGCGTTAGAACCAAAGTATGAAATAGGATCGATTGTCGATTCACAGAAGCATACTCAATGGCAATTGCGAGATCTTATGAGCACTGAGTATGGTACAGTTAATCCAAATGGCGTTTATGACGTCGATGACATTGCTAGAATTTCGATATTAAACAAAGGTCGACAATGGGAACTATGCAGTCAATGGCGTAGTATGAATTATGATAATAGATCTATCGAATTTGGCATGACCGACGGAAGTACAGAAACGATTGAGCTCGGGTTATGTCCAGAAAGCGCATATCAATCTATGATCAAAGAAGCCGTTGAACGAATCGATGATGGCGCATTTTGGCAAGAACAATTCGCCAAAGACATGTGGATACATGAAAGGATAGATGCGCTATGAAAGTACGATGCCTACAGACTATCGGACAAGGTTACTTTGAAGAAGTAGAGTATGACAAACCTGACCCAGCCGATACTGAGATCGAAGTCAAAACCTTGATGACGGGCGTTTGTCGTAGCGATATCGACATGATGCGGGGAGACTTCGGTCCACTACCTTTACACATGCAGGGGCACGAAGGTTTAGGCGTCGTCACTCGCGTCGGAGAAAAAATTGTAGGTGTCGCATCTGGCATGATTGTAGCAACACGCGGGGAACCTGCTTATGCAGATATGTATAATGTTCGCGCAGATGAATTTGTTGTAGTTCCCGAAGCAGATCCTAGATATATTTTAGAACCAGTGGCTTGTGGCATCAACATCGTCGATCAATGTTATAATCACATCGCCGAGAAACATAAATCTGGGGGGAAAATATTGATACTAGGCAGTGGGTTTCTAGCTTGGGTAGCATATCATACTCTAACGAAAAAGATACCGGGATGTAATGTAGATGTATTAGGAGCTAGTAACACAGAACTATGGGGCGCTAAACTATTAATGGCTACTAATGACAGTTATGATGTAATAATCGATCTTAGTGGCAAATACGAGCTAGGCACTGACATCAACCTAAATAACGAAGCTGTCATTATCGATGCTGTGGGGAAAACTATCAATAAGACTGAAGCAGAACACCTATTATGGCGAGCGTGCGCTACTTTCAGACCGAGTCCACGTACATCGGGGTTTCGCTATTGTATGGAAACGGCACGAGATTATATCGAAAATGGCTATGTAAATGTTGACAATTTCTGGAGTAAGTGTTATAATCGTGATGTAGAATGGCAACAAGCGTTTGTGGACGGCGCAAATCGTCCAGAGGGTTATAGCAGAGGTTATATCAAATGGCTTTAGACACTGAAGAACGTCAGGCAGTTAAATTTTTTACTGGATATGAAGTCGAGCATACTATATGTCATGGTATGAAAACATTATTTGTCGTGGGTGTACAGTCTGTAGATGAAATCTTAACACTGGCAAGTGAACACGGAGTAGATCAGATCTATTTTGGAACTAGTCAGAGTTTTCCTCCAATAGGAACAAATAATCTTATTTGGCGTCAATGGGAGCGCATGATTCAAGAATGCCTCGATAATGACTATTGGTGTACCCTAGACCTTGATATAGCACAAGCAGAAGGTTTGTTAGAAGGTGGATTAGTAGAATATAAACGATTTGTTCCCATGATCTCAGTTAAGCTGCCTTACATCAATCAATTTAACTACAATACCACTATCAAATTAGATGATCGCACATGGGGAGCCACTAATCCCGGCGTTTGGACGCATCACTTACAAAGTTTAATGAATAAAGAAAGTTACACATATTGGGATCAGTATACTAAGGATACAGAAATCAAATGAAGTCGGCGCAAACTCCCGCAGAGGGCATTTTAGAAGTCAGAGACTATGATGCGAGTAAAGCATATAAGATCGTATGCCAATGTCAGGACGATGATCATAGCCATACCCTCTGGGTGGAAGCTGATGAACTCGATGTCACAGTAATGATATACACACAGCTGAAATCAAAAGGCATTAATCGTTGGCGTAGAATATGGCAGCTATTGACTAAAGGGTACATAGATTGCGAAGAATGTATCTATATGACACGCCAGCAAGCGTTGAATTATGCCGAGGCATTGAAAAATGCCATCAGAGATGTTGAAGAATTCAAAAAATCTATCAAACACAGGAAACATCATGGATCCGCATAAGCAAGCACTGGCAGAAAGAACGATACGCAATGTAGCAAAAGCTAAACGATGGATCTATGTAAATTTTCAAAAGGCAGGTTTCCATAGATATATTGCCGCCGAAACTGATCCCGGGCTAGCAGATGTATCCTACTTGGGTAATAGACACAGGCATCTGTTTAAGTTTAATGTACAGATTGAGATATTTCATAATGATCGTGAATTGGAATTTCATCAAGCATTAAATTATTGCGAATCACTATTCGCTATGCAGACTATCGATATCGATTATAAGAGCGTCGAGATGTTAGCTGATGATCTGTACGTCCAACTAGTCATGAAATATCCAAATCGAGATATGAAGATTAATGTAAGCGAAGACGGCGAATGTGGTTGCGTCATCGAATACAATAATATTTAAGAGTAGTAATTTTTCAACTGTAGTACAATTTAAGGAAATAAAATGGGTAAGCAAGCGATTCAATCTAATCCACGTACACAACATATTTTTGATGATCTGGAACAATTTCTAGATTTTTGTCGAGATTATGGGTATAGATTCAATGAGGGCGATCTGTATAATTTTAAGAGTTATGCTTGGCAGCAGTACAACAAATTTAGCCAAGGTAAAAATGCTAAAAATATGTGGATCGAAGATGCTCGTCGTCTAGGCCGTAACGTATGAAAGTTTTTGTCGTCGATATAGAAAGTGCCTCTACTAGATATACTGGCGAGTGGAAGACTCATGTACCCAACATGCTTAGGGACAAAGGATATAATGACATATACGTCATATCAGGGGAAGATACTGAAGTAAGGACTACACCCGGAGCTTTTCTAAATTTTAGCGCCACGAATATTTACAAAGCACAACAGGTAGAGGCTATTAGTCAATTATTCATGAAGGGCAAGGTTACTGCCCAAGATCAATTCTTGTTTACTGATGCCTGGCATCCTGGTATTCTAAATCTTAAGTATATGAGTGAGCTATTGGGAATTCCAGTCATTACCCACGGACTGTGGCATGCCGGTAACTATGATCCGCAAGATTTTTTAGGAAGAATCGTAGGTAATAAGGCTTGGATAAGTTATGCGGAAAAAAGTTTTTTTCACGCATATGATCACAATTATTTTGCCACACAGTTTCATATTGACATGTTTTGCAAAAATCTTTTAGATTCTACATGGGATAGCCTGAAAATACAGTACGGAAGTAAAATTGTACGTACAGGATGGCCAATGGAATACTTGGAAAAACTATTTGAATCATATGATAAAACCGATAAACAAGAACTTATTTTATTTCCGCATCGTATCGCACCAGAAAAACAAGTAGAAATCTTTAGAGATCTGAAAAATCAATTACCTCAGTACAAGTTTATTGTGTGTCAAGAAAAACAGCTTACAAAAGAAGAATATCATAAATTACTATGTCAATCTAAAATTGTTTTCAGCGCCAATCTTCAAGAAACTCTGGGAATTAGCTGTTATGAGGCATTATTAGCTGATAGTATCCCAGTTGTCCCTGACCGATTAAGCTATGCAGAAATGTATGATTCTGAATTTAAATATCCGAGCCTCTGGACTCAAAACTTTGATTCTTATAAAGTACATCGAACAAAGCTATGTGAGTATATAGAAAATAAAATGGAAACTTATGAAAGCCATTTTAAACAACAAGTTAAATATCCAGAAGTTGCGGAAAACGAACTTGTATATAACCCACTTGACTTTAGTATTACCAACCTAGTCACTCATCAAAGAGATAAACTTACAAACAATTTTTTTTCAGCAAATAACTTATTTCCTAAATAACAATATAGATATATAACCATGAATGATAGCACTAACACAACATCAAAAACTATTCGCTACAAAATGAAACGTGATGGGAAACGATTTTGGGCAGGCGACAATATAAGCGATTACATTCAAGAATCTGACAAAGAACTCCTAATTAACGAGGCTACTGTAGCATTTGAACAAGTATTGGATACTTTATTAATAGATCGTGAAACTGACCCGAATAGTCAAGGAACGGCACGCCGTCTTGCGAAAATGTATTTCAATGAAATAATGTCTGGCAGATATGATCCAGTGCCTGATGCTACTTGTTTTCCCAACGAAGTCGAAGGCGGATATAAAGGCATGTTGGTCGTGCGTTCTGAATTGCGAAGCATGTGTAGCCATCATCATCAGCCGGTCAATGGTGTGGCTTATATCGGAATTATAGCAGCCAACAAACTAATAGGTTTATCTAAATATACACGTATTGCTCAATGGTGCGCACGTCGCGGCACGTTACAAGAAGAATTATGTAATCAAATCGCAAAAGAAATACAAACAGCGACTGGCGCAGAGCATGTGGGAGTTTATCTAAGGATGACGCATGGCTGTTGCGAAAACCGAGGCATTATGGCACATGACAGTTCTACTACCACCACAGTACTTAAGGGTGCGTTTAATACTGATGCCGGTACAAAGAAAGAATTCTTTGATACTTTAAGTTTACAAGAATCGTACAAACGCTAGTTTGAATAATATATTTTAGGAGGAGCGCTAATGGATGAACATATAGTCGAAGCTATAATAAAACGATGGGGCATTTTGATAGCTAATGCTAAGCCTAATGAAATCGGTCTAGGAATGACGGGTTCCAGGGTGCTTTTTAATTCAGCACTTGCTTTAATAGGTTGTCCATTTAGCGATCCTCCAGAATGGATGGATGAGGAATATTTAAAACCCATTATGTCACAAGACGAATTTCAAAGTGATACGTATGATAACTTACTTCATGCGTTACATGAATTGGCATATAGGAAAGTAAATGATGACAATGAAGAAACACAGACAGAAGTTGAGTTATGTCTTACCAATCCGCTTAAATATTTAGAAATGTTCGAACAACGAAAGAATATCGAAGCAGAAGAATATCACAAGCAATTTAAAGAATGGATGACAGAGTTTCCCGACGATCCCAAACCAACTCGTGAACAGATAGAAGAACAAATAAAAAATCAAGCATCGCGAGTTAAAAGATTACATGAGTTACGTGTTCCTTCTAAAATTATAGAGGCAGAACAGGATGTTTTAGGTAAGCTAATGACAGATTTACGTGAAGGTAATTGGGCATTAACTGAGGCCGAAATTAAATACACAAATGATTGGTATGCAAGAATGGACGCATTTGAATATAAACAACAATTACAATAAATTGTCTAGCGGCCCAGGGCATTCATCCCGCTATATAAATTCTGCTGCCTATGCTATAATCTAACATAGGAGAAATAATATGGCAAAGTTTTATTCGACCAAGACTTATGGGAATGATCGGGGCTTATCATGCTGTTTTAGACAATAAAGTATAAATCAGAATTAATGGAAGTTACAAAGATATCGTATGCCGAGAAGTATAAAAAAGATCAAGCTAAAATAAAAATGGCTGAAGATCGAGGGTTTACAGTCTTTACGGTAAGATCAGACTTTACTGAAGAACAGAAATCAGCTATAATAGAACAATTCATATCACACATAAAGGAAAAATCAAATGTCTTATCCAGCAATACAAAAAAAATATACGAGCACTAAAGAATATATAGATGCGTTTCCGGTAGCATATCGTCAGTGGCGAGACGATGGAAAATGTTCAATTATACACGGATATGCTTTAACTATTAAATTTTATTTTGAAACAGATGAATTAGATGTGCGAAATTGGGTTCAAGATTATGGCGGTCTTCGTCCGCTCAAAGCAATTCTAGAAGATTGGTTCGATCACAGACTTTTGGTTGCGATTGATGACCCTCAGCGAGATTTGTTAATGGCATTACATAATGCTAAAATTGCTAAAGTTACTGAAGTTGAGAAAACTGGATGCGAAGGTCTTGCTGATTATCTTTATAAGTATGTCAACACTATATTCCTACCAAGTTACGGCAAATGTGAAGCTGACCGGCTCTGGTGTTATCGTGTAGAAGTACGTGAGACTCAAGCTAATATGGCTTTTAGAGAAGGACATCGAGAGTGGAATGAAAACTTAGATGAGTGATTTTAAAAATAATAGCTATGTCCCGTCACATGATTAAATATGTGTATATAACGAAAAAGGATACCAATGTCAGATAGTGAATATAAAATTGCAGTAATGCTTCCTACTAGGGGAAGAACTACAGCGTTAAAACTTAGTATCATCAGTTTGTTTAATAGAGTGCTTAAACTTGATGATGTCCAATTATTATTAGGTTTTGATAACGATGACGAAGTGGGCTTGAAATACTTCGCACAAGATATACAACCCTGGATGGAACAAAAAGGCATACATTATACTGTTATGACTTTCGATCGCCTTGGATATGAAAATTTAAATTTATATTATAACGCCCTAGCAAAGCAAGCTGATGCTGATTGGTTATTCGTATGGAATGATGATGCGTTAATGGAGACCACCGCTTGGGAAAAAATCATAACTGACTGTACAGGTGAATTTAAATTGCTCAAAGTACATGTACATAGGGAACATCCCTATAGTATCTTCCCCATCGTGCCACGCGAGTGGTTTGAGTTATTTGGATTTTTCTCTAGACATCAGATGATTGATGCTGAATTAAGCCAGATGGCATATATGCTTGATATCATGAAGATTGTCGACATTTATGTTACACATGATAGGCATGATCTTACTGGCAACAATAATGATTTAACATACAAGAACAAAAAAGTGCTTGAAGGAAACCCAAACGATCCCCGAGATTTTCATCACACATCTTATGGTACAGCTCGTATGATGGACAGTGAAAAAATTGCCGACTACATGAAAGCCCGCGGAGACAGCACTAGCTTTTGGGAAAATGTTAAAACAGGCAAACAAGATCCTTGGCAAAAACTTAAAGAAAACGACATCAATAAACAGATGGTTCAATATCAAAGGCCCTTATAATGACAAGTATAACGCAAAGCAATAAATTAACCACTTGTTTAATCAGCGGATCGCCAGTGACTAAAATCATCGATTTAGGGCAGCACTCCTACGCCGACACTTTCATCGCCGAAGATCAATTAAATTTGTCAGAACCCGTGTTCCCACTAGAAGTTTATCTCAATCCAGAATCAGGAATGGCACAGTTGGGCTATATTAGCGATGCTGAAGATAGATATAATTTGTATGCTTACAGTTATACATCTAGTAATTCAAAAACATCTCGGGAACATTGGGATGAATATGCCCGGTACATAAAAGATAAGTTTGATACAAAAGGATTGGTTGTTGAGATAGGAAGTAATGATGGGTATCTCATCAATCAATTTAGTAAGACTCACTCGCAACCACTTGCTGTAGATTCTAGTAAAGAAATGTGTGATATATCACAATCATTAGGGGTAAACACAATACAGGGGCTGTTTGACCTTACAATGGCTAGGTTTATTCGAGAAACTTCTGGTCCAGCAACTGTGATTATGGCTAATAATGTTTTTAATCACTCAAACGATCCTGTCAGTTTCGCTAATGGCATAGCTAGTTTATTGGCCGATGATGGAGTATTTGTCTTCGAAGTTCCTTATTGGGGATGGATGGTAACAAATAATAAATTTCCGGATATGATATATCACGAGCATCCTGTATATTTTACAGTAAAAAGTGTACAAAATTTATTGATGAAAGTGGGTATGACCATATTAGATTACGAACTAGTCAACTACCATGGGCAAAGTTTGCGAGTGGTAGCACATAAAGGATCGGAACTAAGTGCCAAGGTCAAGGAAACTATAATTAAAGAAACTGACACCGGGTTATTCGACGTATCTTTTTATCAAAATCTACAGCTAAATTTGATTGACAAACGTAACTTATGGCTGTGTAATTTTTATAAACTATTAGCCCAAGATCCCGATGCTGTAGTTATCGGTGTGGGTGCTGCTGCTAAGGCAAATACATGGTTAAACTGGCACGGCCTGAACAAAACTCATTTACATTGTATTACAGATTCTAGTGAGTTCAAACAAGGCAAGTACGCTCCATTATCACGCATACCTATTATGGGCGATGAAGTCTTCGCTCAGCACAAAAACCCATACGCTCTTGTATTAAGTTGGAATATAAGTGAACCACTTAAGCAGGCGTTACTTAAAATCAACCCTAACACAAGGTTTTTATCACAATGAAATATTATAACGTAAACAGCAACGAAGAACCCGGCCTGGGAAGTTTCAAAGATGAGCGCGGATCTATCATCGATATTTTTTACAAGAAAAACATCAATCACGGATGCGTAATCAGCAATACCCCGGGAGCAATACGTGGCAATCATTACCATAAAGAAACAACACAGCACACATATGTAATCGCAGGCACATTGACATATTATTCACAGCCTGTAGACAAATCTTCTCCTGTTGAAGTCTATTCAGCTAATACCGGTGACTATATCATAAGTGAGCCAAACGAGATTCACGCTATGAAAGCCGGAGCAACTGGATGTATTTTTATAGCATTTGCTGAAGGCCCACGTGGCGGAGAAGATTACGAAACCGACACTCATCGTGTTGAGTCTATTATACCTGCTGAATGAAACATCACGCTGTAATTTTTGGCACTGCTGGTGGAATAGGTGCCGCTACTAAGATAGCATTTATAAATGCTGGATATACGGTCACTGCTATTAATCGATCTAATCTAGACATGAGTAAACCCGATAGTGATAGTAGGATACATGGGTTGTTATCTGTGGCGGCACCGGATGTCGTAGTAAATTGTGCTGGGCATTTTGGTACAAATAGCGAAACTCATGACAAAATGATGGATGTAAATGTTGGAGCAAATTGGAGTATAGTTAGACACTATATCGATAACCCCAGCGAAACTCCGGTTAAGATTATTATGATTGGATCAAGCGCATATAAATCTGGTCGTAAAAATTATATTTTATATGCTGCCTCTAAAGCTGCGCTATATAATCTATGGCAGGGTACTAGAGATTATTTTGAGGGATCAAACACATCGGTATCGTTGATTAACCCGGTGAGAACTAGAACTAAAATGATCGACACTTTAGCTACCGATCTCTGCTTAGAACCAGAAGATGTAGCTAATGAAATTGTTAAAATGGCATCAACGTCATCTAGTGAGTGCGTTGATATGGAATACCCTAAGGAGATGTAAATGAAAATTGGATTAATTGGTAAAGGCACCGTAGGTAAGGCGGTTTATGAAGGTCTAGAGCATCTCGGTCACACGATGAGTTTTTTTGATCCTGCTTACCCAAATTCTACACTAAATGATGTTTTAGATACCGAATGTGTGTTTATCTGTGTTCCGACGAATCAAGCAGAAAATGGCGACTGCGACACTAGCATCGTAGAAAGTGTCGTGGCTGAACTAGATCAAGCTAGCTATCAAGGATTGGTAGCTATTAAAAGTACGGTGGTACCAGGAACATCGGATCGTTTGTCGGCACAGCATCCTTCGTTGCGTATCTGCTCGGTACCTGAGTTTTTACGTGCCAAATCTGCTCTTGCTGATTTTATGTATAATCATGACCTATTGATAATCGGTAGTAATAGACAAGAAGACTATGAGATGATAACAAGGATACACGGCCATCTACCCCAGGCTATTTCTTGCGTGAAGCCTGTGGAAGCAGAAGTAGTCAAGTATTTTAATAATGTAAATCACAGTGTGCAGATTATCTTCGCCAATATAGCATTTGAAGTATGCAAAGCATTAGGCGCAGATTATGATGCAGTGTACAGTGCCATTATTAAACGCGAATGCTTTAACCCGGCGTATCTAATGTGTAATGATAATCTACGTGGGTTTGGCGGTCATTGCTTGCCAAAAGATACCAGTGCTTGGAATAATCTTGTTAAAAAATTAGGGTTGAACTACAACATGATCCAAGCGGTGATTGACGATAACGAGAATTTGACAAAATGAGTAAAATATTAGTGACTGGAGCAAGCGGGCTGTTAGGAACAGAATTTTGTCGACAGCTCAAAGAAGCAGGACATACAGTATATGCTGTAGATAATCATTCACGTAGTACTACTATTCCTCCTTGTGATGAATGGTTCAGGATCGATTTAAACGACGTGGATGCTATAAATCAATTACCCACAGACTTTGATTATATATATCATTATGGTGCCATCAACGGTACTACTAATTTTTATAAATTCCCTAACAAAGTATTGGGCAACAACTTCCGTTGTGATTTAAACATATTCGATTTCGCTGCCAGATGTACTAATCTTACTAGACTAGTATATGCCAGTAGCAGCGAAGTAGTGGCAGATGATCCCACTAGTCCCGTTCCGGAAAATACCGATGTATTCGTTAAAGATATACACAACGCTAGATGGAGTTACAGGCTAGCTAAGATCACTAGTGAGAATTATCTCGCCAACAGTACATTGCCTTGGATTATGTTGCGTTACTTCAATGTTTACGGCGAAAATAGTAAGCAAGGACATTTCCTAGGCGATCAGATCAACAAGATCAAAAATGGCGTATTTTCCGTCATCGGGTCACAAGAAACAAGAAGTTTCTGCTATGTTAGTGATGCTATCGCAGCCAGTATTTTTGTAGCTGAAAATGCCAATCAACAATTAGTCAATATCGGTAATGATCGAGAAATCACTATCGGCGATGCTGTTAAAGTTATAGCTGCTGAACTCGGACATCCTGGCGCGGTGTTTGAAGAATTGCCCAGCATGCCGGGATCTGTAGCTAATCGCCGTCCTGATATAACTAAGTTGCGAGAACTTATGCCGCAATATGCTCCTATGAGTTTTGAACAGGGAATCAAGCAAATATTAGGTTGACATCTAGATTTAGATCGTGTATAATCGTTGGTATACAAGACACTAATCACGGACAACTATGCCTAATTTAGCTAAATGGTTTTTAGACAAACTAGAAAGTTTAGATCGTAAGCGAATAATCTTAGATCGCGAATCGCAAGCACCTTATTTGGAACGCTACTATCTTTTTTTAAAGGATAGGAAGCGTTTTCCATTTAACGTGTTTGTACACAAATTCTTAAAAAGTGATCCGGGCGATGTCCATGATCATCCATGGCCTTATGCTACACTAATACTTAAAGGTGGGTATTGGGAATGGATACCTGTGTTTAATAGTTTGGGTGTAAAATTTAATGAATATAAAGTATGGCGTGGGGCTGGACATTTTAGAATCTGTCGTGCTGAAAGTTATCATAGAATTGAACTAGATCCCAATATTACAGCATGGACAATGTTTATGCCAGGACCTCACAAGCGAGAGTGGGGGTTTCTTGTCAACAATAAATGGATTCACAATGAACAATATCTAGAGGAGAAAAAGAATGTTGGATCAGATATTTGATTCTGAAGAAGATATTTGTCTCGATGAAGTAGATGTTCCGTGGACTACAGTAGAAAGTGAGGATTCCCATGTTAGAGTGTACGTCGATGGCTATCCTGTGACTGAAGGGCATTTATTATTCGTGCCTAAATTCAACTCAATAAGTATTATGTCAGATGCCTTTGAAGATGCATTACGCTATGGCAGGAATAGAGTTAACGCAGGAGAATGGCAGGGCTTTAACATAGGCGTCAATTATGGTAGTGCTGCCGGACAAACTGTTAAATGGCCACATATACATCTTATACCAAGACGTGAAGGTGATGTCGAAGATCCGGTCGGCGGTGTTCGTAATGTTATTCCCGGTAAAGGAAATTATAAAAAATGATGTCTATACATGAATCAACTAACAAAACTATCGAGCAAATGACGTTAGCGTCTCTGCGTTGGTATTCTGTTAATCGAAAAATTAATAGAAAATACTGGCCATCGATAATTACTTCTTTTGCTTCTACTATCGATGGCAATATCGTCACTTGCCATGTATATGGGTCATCGCAAGAAAACGCTGAAGATCAAGTCGATCAATATATAGGTAAACACATACATGAGTAAAATCAAAGTAGCAGAACTGTTCTACTCGATTCAAGGTGAAGGCAGATATACTGGGGTGCCCAGTATATTCCTTAGAACGTTCGGGTGTAACTTTCAATGTTCCGGTTTTGGTATGACTAAAGGGTTGTTTAGCGAAGAAGCAGAAGAAATTGCGAAAGAAGCTAACAAATATAAAACATACGAAGAATTGCCGTTAGTTAGCACTGGTTGTGACAGTTATGCTTCATGGCATCCTAGTTTTAAACATCTCAGCCCCATGCTGGAATCAGATGCTATAGCAGATAGGATTATGGAAATCTTACCTCATCGTCGTTGGGAAGATGAACATTTAGTTATCACAGGCGGCGAACCTCTTCTAGGTTGGCAACGTGCTTATCCTGATCTTCTAAATCATCCTAGTATGCTACGACTTAAAGAGATTACATTTGAAACAAATGGCACGCAACCATTAACTGATGAATTTAGGACTTTTCTACACGATTGGAGTAGCCAGCGTCCCGAAAGAGAAGTTACTTTTAGTGTAAGCACTAAGTTGTCTAATAGCGGAGAGAAGCGGTCTGATGCTGTTAAGCAAGAAATAGTTCGTAGCTATCAAGAAGTAGGCTATACCTATCTCAAGTTTGTTGTAGCCACAGAGGAAGATGTTGAAGAGGCATTGGTAGTAGCAAACATTTATCGCACTGAAGGATTCACTGGAGCTATATACTTGATGCCGGTTGGCGGAACAGCCGATGTTTACACGCTAAATAATCAACGTGTGGCAGAGTTAGCTATGAAGATGGGCATGCGATATAGTCCCCGACTTCAGGTAGATTTATTTTCAAATGCCTGGGGCACATAATGCCCTTGGATCCCACTTTTCTCAGTTTTAGAAAACGTGTAGTTTGGCAAAGAATATTTGCCTGGTGGCCACGTCGATGTGCTGAGTCTGCTAGATTAGTCTGGTTAAAACCAGTATGGGTAGGTACTATGACATGGACAGGTCCGGGAGATCCAATAATCGAACACTCTTGGCTGAGCGAAGAAGAATATCTGATGTGCTGTTTACGAGGAGTATTATAGATGAACTTAGACGGAATATTAAATTTTTTTAAGAAAAAGAAACCAGTTGAAAAAACTGCCGAAGTCAAAAAAACAGAAAAGGAACTGGCGACGGAACGCGGAGAACCTTACGTCAATATACTAAGCATGGATATTGATCCTGACAATATGGGTCAGGGTGCGTTTGAATTAGATTGGAATGACAAATTCGTCTCTAATCTCGTAAGAGCCGGGTACCAAATGAATCCAAATGATACCGATGCTGATATTGTTGATCGCTGGTTCACACAGATATGTAGAAACATAGTGCTGGAAACCTATGAACAATATGAAGCTATGAGTACTCGTGTAGTAAAATCTCGCGATGTTGGTGGCGGCATGTCGGAAGTTAGTTAGGATGATTTTTAATAAAATTAAAACTCTCAAAGCCGATGGTAAAAAGGTCGGAATAGTTTTTAGTCAATTTGACATGCTACATGCCGGGCATATAGCTATGCTATCTGAGGCGAAAAATCACTGCGATTATTTAATTGCGGGATTACAAACTGATGCTACGATAGACAGGCCAGATACCAAAAATCCACCAGTTCAGAGCATAGTAGAGAGACAGATACAATTATCAGCTTGTCGATATGTAGACGAAGTTGTGATCTATGAGACTGAAAAGGATCTAGTAGATCTTTTATTGATATTGCCTATTCATGTGCGTATCTTGGGCGTGGAATATCAAGATAAGGAGTTTACTGGTAAACAAGAATGCCTAAGTCGAGGCATCGAGCTAGTATTCAATGGGCGCGATCATAGCTTTTCAAGTAGTAGTCTACGAAAGCGTGTAGTAGTAGCGGAGAAAAATAAAAAATGATATTATATATTAACGGCGGAGATCATGCTGCGGCAGCGGAAGCGGCTACGCCATACTTGTACAGTAGTGATGATGCAAAAGTAAATTATCTATCCGGAGTGCCGCATCCAGAAAATCTCGCAGTAAGTTGGTGTAAATTACTGAGTCTTTCTATGCGAGCCACCTTATATTGCGATGCTAGACGTGATGCCACAAATGCGAGAATTCTAGATGAAATCAGAAATTGGTTGTCTGATAATAAAAGTAAGAATAATCTAATCATTATACAGTGGGTAGACTTCGAAGATCAGGTGGCAGAGCACGAACAAATCTGGAAATTACATCAAGATTTAGTCGACGACGGTATACCTCATGTCTTCTTTAATGGTGATCAGCATTTTGGCGCGGTTTCTACACAGTATGATTGGGGTATAAACTACCTTAGCCCGTATGATGCCGCAGGAACTTACAGTTATATTATAAAAGATAACAATATCGATACTGTGAGCCCAGAATCAGGTAATTTTGGTAGAGAAGGCCATAGCTATTTTCATCGAGTTATGTTACAATACGTTATCGACAACAAACTAATCTAAGGCCCGTATGCGTTATGTGTTAATTGACTGCGCTAACTTATTCTTTCGTGCGCGACACGGCGCTCATCGCGCTAGCGATAGCTGGGAGAAAGTAGGTTTTGCGTTACATGTTACACTTATGGCCATCAATAAGATGGTTAAACAGTTTAAAGCTGATCATGTAGTCTGTGCCCTCGAAGGTCGTAGCTGGCGCAAAGACTTTTATAAACCCTACAAGGCAAACCGTGCTGTAGCTCGTGCTGCTCTAACAGAAGATCAGCAAGAAGAAGATAAGATGTTCTGGGAGGCATATGACTCTCTTACTTGCTTCTTGACAGAGAAAACAAACTGTAGTGTTATACGCTGTCCCACAGCTGAAGGTGACGACATCATCGCTAGATGGATTAATTTACACCCTGCCGATGAACATGTTATCATCAGCAGTGACACTGATTTTATACAGTTGTTGGCAGAGAATGTAAAGCAGTATAATGGCATAACTGATGAATTACATACACTAGAAGGTATATTTGACGGCAAGGGCAAATTAGTTCTCGACAAGAAAACAAAATTGCCTAAAACTGTACCAGATCCCGCATGGTTATTATTCGAAAAATGTATGCGTGGCGACGGTACTGATAATGTATTCAGTGCCTTCCCCGGAGTACGCGAAAAAGGTACTAAAAACAAAGTAGGGTTGCGCGAGGCCTTTGAAGATAGGCAACGTCAAGGGTATAACTGGAATAACATGATGTTGCAGCGTTGGACTGATCCAGACGGTATAGAACATCGTGTGTTAGATGACTATGAAAGGAATAGAACTCTAATTGACTTGACTCATCAACCCGATGATGTTAAACTGATCATAGACACTTGTATCCGCGAACAGGTCAGTGACAAAGATGTCGGGCAAGTGGGAGTACGATTTCTACAATTTTGCGGAAAATTTCAATTAAACAAGTGCAGTGAAAACGCAGAGAGTTTTGGAAATTGGATGAATGAGACGTATAAAGGAGTTTTAAATGACACTAATAGCTAAACCTATTATCGATAAACAATTTTGGGTACTACAAGAGAATAATCAGAAAGTAGGGAATGTGGAAGCATGCGATGGTGGTTTCCAAGTAAAGATTAACAATCAAGTTGTGGCGCAATATAAGACTATTAATCTAGTCGAACGTAATGCTGACATACAGTTTGAAACTGTCGCTAAATCAGCAAGAAAATCAACAGCAGTCACAGAAGTACATGGATATGCTACAGCAGGCAGAGCATATAATCCCATGTGGGATGTTCCTCAAAAGCTGCCTATCTATACAAAATCAAATAAAAGCAAAAGCTGGCATGCTGCTGGCTGGTATACAGTAAAAAAGGGCAGAGATTGGGCTGCTATGCAGGATCCTAAACTGATTGTACTACAGAGATACCCATATAAGGGGCCCTTTCACAATAAAGAGGAGGCACTGCCACAATGAATACATTTAGAGATCAAGAAAAGTTTATGCGGGCTTGCGAACAGACCGTAGATGAATACAATGAACCGCAATACAAGTTATATCTTAATCTAATCACGGAAGAAAAAGCCGAATTGGATCAAGCGATTGTATCTGGCGATCGTGTAGAGCAATTGGATGCTTTAATTGATATCATGGTGGTGACTATAGGGGCACTACACAGCATGGGTGCTGACGGCGAAGGAGCTTGGAAAGAAGTAATGTCCACAAACTTTGCCAAGATCGATCGGCAATTGGGCAAGGTACGACGCCGCGAAGATGGCAAAATTCTCAAACCCATCGGATGGGAACCGCCAAAACTAGCTCAATTCTTAAAATCATGAGCCTACACTTACAAAAATTTATAGAACGCGTCAGGGGACACGAGGCCAGAGCTAGTAAAGATTTTGTCATGCCTATGGCAGATGCCAAGGGTATGGCAGCAGACCTCACTGAATTGCTGTTAGAGCTTAGAACTGCTAAAGAGGCGTTATTAAAGCCCCGAGATGACAAAGATGAGGAAGTACTGGAAGTAGTAGTTACTGGGGGCACGTTCAAAAACTGAACATATTATTATTAGTGACATAAATACGTATATTATGTCACGACCTAAACCTAAAATCTTGATGGAACTTACTAATAAGTCCACTTACAAAACTGAGCAAGTTCTAGCCAGCGACGGAGTCTGGGCTGTATACTATGATAACAGTCCAGTCAATCTCAAAACTAGTAATATGCTAATACAATACCCGGGACCTAAGTATAAGAAAGTTTCATTTAGTAATCCCGGACACGCCATCAATCTCGCCAAAAAGCTCAATACACAGTTTAAGACTGACAAGTTTTCAGTGGTATTGTTGAAACAGGGCGAGAAAGTCTACCCCTAATGTGCGTGATAAACTAAGCCTAACAGAAGAGCTGGTCAAACAATTATCCGATTCTGATCGGCCCACATTAGAAGAAGCTAGATTATCTTGGTGGTATAATCTACGTCCTGGAGGCGGGCTTAGATTAACCGAACATGGGTTTAATGTATTAGCTGAGAAATTAAAACTCAAACATTATGACTACACGATAGATCCTGAGAAATTTACAGCTTACAATCTCATAGAATTAGATAAGAAGTTACAGATGCCTTATTACATCTTGATGACCAAAAAAACCATCAAAAAGATCTCGTTTTTTTGTAGTCGGGAAGCAATGTTAGTTAATCTATACGGCGATTTAACCAAATTTCTGAACAACTATTAGGTTGACATCGATTTCATATAAGTATATACTGCAATTTATTGTTGTATATCCTTCCAAGCGAAGGCGTCGTGGACCGGGCTATCGTATGCCCGCACCTCCACCATAAGCATATTCTATAGTTACATAAGACGTAGAAACATAAGAAACGAGAATATGCTTTTGAGGGGGGTGAACGGATTCGACAGGGCGAGCTAGTAAGGGCGGCAACACGGGAATGTGAAACTCGTTAGGATTGGGGATACCTGGTCGTAGAAACAAAACTCGTAAATGCAAACGCAAATACAAAATCTGGTGTCGTAACTGTAAGTGGCAAAGGCGTAAAGTTCTCTGCTCGTACAGCAAAGGCAGCGTTAGTTTAATCTAACCCAGCGGGGTTGACCACCTTGTTAACCAATAGTCATAAGGGCCTTAGGGCCCTTATTTTTTGACCCCCGGTAATAAATATAATGGGGAGTTCTATGCGACTATTGGTAGTGTTGTTAATACTTGCTTGTGGGGTCAGCAACGCTAGCGATATAGTGCGTACACCATTGCCTGATATATTTTACCAGCGCATTATAATACCTTTGATACCCCAAGTACTGGAAATTACCAGACTACCTACCCCCGTCGAATTGCCCATAATCTATCTAGCTGCCAGAGAAGATATACAGACATTGTATTGTAGTAAAGATACTCCGCTATGTAGTGTAGCAGCAGTAACTGACGATAAAACAGGAGAGATCACACTTAGTCGAGAGTTGTTGATGACAAATTTGGTCACTGTCAGTGTAATATTTCATGAGCTAGTCCACTGGGCGCAAGTTAAAAATCACTTGTTCGAAAACGAAGCAGACTGTGCTCACTGGGCTAAAAGCGAGATGCATGCTTATACCGCACAAAGTAGATTTTTAATATTAAACGGCGGATATGGTATCGCAGTGCCTAATTTACTAGAGCAGTGTAGATAAAACTATAAATATTTTTAGAAATAGGTTGACTTTTTCCACTAACGACTATATTATACTAACATGATGACACAGAAACTTACAGCACAAAGACAATATATATGCCAAAGCGGCGCTATATCCTATTGGACACAGCCCTGCGGCATGAATATTGAGATATGCTGGAAGAATATGGGAGGTCTCTGTTAGACAGTAGTAAAGTAACTTCTAACAGAGGCCCTGAGATCGCGAGACTCAGGGTTTTCCATTTTGTAGCATGTGTAAGGCAACGAGGGCCTATCCCGCACAATAAAACGGGGAAAACGGGCGGAGCTGGGGATGATGTCAGTGGCGATAACACTGATGGTAAAATCCAGATAGTAAAGGGCATTTATACAAGTGCCTTTTACTATACTCTTTTATCATGAAAGAGTCCCACGATGTTGACATGGCCGAGTGCTTGAGGCAGGAGTCTGCAAAACTCCCTACACTGGTTGAATTCCAGTTGTCAACTCCATATGTTGTTCGTCAATGACGGTGATGGTGATGGTGACCATTATCGTCGTGATCACGATTGTATAATTCAAATAGTGTTCTAATTTTTTCTTCGGCAGCGGACATACGCTGCTCTAATTTAGCCAACACTATGATTAATGTGATGGCGGCGAGGCATATGGGCCATACTTTACTAATGAGATCAATTATATCCATAGTAATTCCTTAAAAGATTACATAATTATTTAACGAATAGATTTAGCTTGTAATCACAATATATAACTATTATGTTCCTCAGCTCTGGTGAGCGGCGGTGTTTTATAAACACTGGAGAGTGGTCAGATGGGCTGCAACGGCACGGATCGTAACCGTGGGGGAATACCAATTTTGTATCTCGAGACGTGAGTAGATTCCATAACAGGCATCAACTATTTAAAGAGATATCTAAGACAGACAGCATGTGAAGTGGGTTTACCTATATCGTCGGCAAAGTAGATGCCCACAAAGCCACGTTCCGTATAGACACCCCCGCCACTTATACCGCCACGTTGTAGCCGTGTATGCTGCGATAAGTCTAGGCTCATATCCCAGTTTGTGACATCTAAGATTTTACTGTCTAGTATAAATTTAGTTCTATCAGGTGCCTTGCGCCACCCGCATAGTTTAACCGCGTCTCCCACACGGTAATCAAAATCTATCGGACCACCTGGACCAGCATGGGGCAGTGCCACAGCATCTAACAGTTCTCTGTGATTTTTTCGATAGACTGTAAACAATGGCTGATATCGATTTTTGTACAAGTCCACACGTTCTTCGTGTAGTCGGATATGATCGGCGTGCCAATTAGGGAAATCTGGAAATATAAAATCATTATATCGGCGTAGGGTATGTGCCGCAGTAAGTAATAATGTCTGTGCCTGATGTTTGACCATAAACACAGTACCATTACTTTTGACGTCACCGGCAGAGTCTACTGTTTCAATGTAATGACAATATTGATCCATATTCAATTATTTATTTTATCTGCCCATGGTGAAACGGATATCACAAGAGACTTCTAATCTTTCGTTCCAGGTTCGATTCCTGGTGGGCGGGCCATATTTTAGTTGACTTTTATTAAAGTCGGCTATATAATAGTAATATGAAAGAACATAGCATACTTACACTATTTCCTGTGCCTTTGTATATGTCGGAGATTGATATTGATGACAAAATCAGCAATATGCTTAAATCTGAAAAATTTAGCAGATTGCAAGTAGATAATGGGGATTCTAGTAATGACAAATTCATATTAAAAAATCCTAAATATCAAAGCCTAGCTGAAGAAATCATGCGACACGTAGAAATTTATGTACGAGATGAGTTAAAAGTCAGTGACAAGATTCAATTTAGATTTACTAATTCATGGGTGATGCGGCACAAAAAAGGTGATCATAGTCTGAAACATAACCATAGTAATAGCATATTAAGTGGTATTGTATACTTGGACGTAACCTCCGATTCTGGTGCGATACACTTTGAAAGAGCTCAAACATATTGCAATCTGTTTCCGGCATGTATAGATCTAGACTTCTCTGAACACAACAGCACAAATGCTAAAGAAGTAGTGATAATCCCAGTAAATAACCAGATTTTATTATTTCCATCGCATTTGGAGCACACGGTAAAACACTCTAAAAGTGACAGACTGAGATATTGTCTAGCTTTCAACTTATTTCCCAAAGGCAAGATTGGTGTTGACACACTGTTTGGTAATTTAGAACTGGGATAATGTATTACTAACACAGACATGATGATAGAACACGAAATTAATAAACTAGATAATTTTATATGCGGGTGGTATAACGATGATACTAGTATATGCGATAGACTTATACAGTATCACAGTATTAATCCAAAACTGCCCGGTGCACTAAATCAGGGCAGCACTATGATAAAGTCTGTTAAGGATAGTATAGATTGTAAAATCCAACACAAAGATATTGAAACGGAATATAAACTTTGGATGGGAAAATCTATGTCGCTGTATGTTGAAAAATATCCATACAGCAATAACTATGCGCCTTGGATGCCTGTAGAACCTATTAACATTCAATACTATAAACCGGGGGCAGCTTTTTTTGCCTGGCATACTGAGAGAACCGGTGTAGCTATGCCCATAGCCGGCAGACATTTGGTTTTTATGACTTATCTAAATGATGTTACAGAAGGTGGGGAAACTGAGTGGTTTCATCAAAAAATCAAAGTTAAACCAGAACGAGGTCTTACTATTATTTGGCCGGCAGACTGGACTTTTACGCATCGCGGCTGTGTGTCTATGACACAAGAAAAGTATATAGTCACCGGCTGGTCAAACTATATACCATACAACTAACAAAATTTTATTTGATATTTCTAAAAAATACTATATAATATATAGAATTAGTAATTTGCGCGGTTAGCTCAGTTTGGTAGAGCAGTCTAATACTTAGGCTCCTTAGTTTAAAAGTAGAACACCCTCCTTACAAGTGGAAAGCGGCGGAGCGTTACCGTCAGGAGCTACCATACTTTGATAATATTGTAAATAGTGAAGCAAATGAAACAATTATTACCCTGTAAGATAACGGTAGTCGACAGGTCTCCAAAACCTTGTAGTCGCGGTTCGAATCCGTGCGGGGTAGCCAGTATAAACTCAGTGTCGCTTAGCCTGGCCGATAGCACCTGCTTTGGGAGCAGGAATCACCGCAGGTTCGAATCCTGCCACTGAGACCAGCAATAAAGCAAAGGAACTTTATGCTGTTCCTTCTGAAAACATCTTGATTATTAAGCATAAGATCGGAGACACATGAAGATATTATTAACAGGTTACAAGGGTTTTATAGCCGGGCATATGCTCAAGCTATTAGAAAAAGAAAAACATACTGTCACTACATTTGAGTGGGGCGAAGAGTGGCCTGGAGTACGGGGTCAGGATTGGGTCATACACATGGGTGCCATCAGTGCTACTACTGAGCGTAATGTTGACAAAGTAATGCGACAGAACTATGACTTTAGCCGAGATCTATATGATGCGTGTAGACGGCATGGGGTAAATCTACAATATAGTAGCAGTGCCAGCGTATATGGTCTGGGCACAGACTTCCGCGAGTCAGCCCCTGTTGACCCCCGCACACCCTACGCTTGGAGCAAATACCTCACTGAGAGATATATACAACAAAATCCCGATGCCAACATCTGTGTACAGGGATTCCGTTACTTCAACGTATACGGTCCAGAAGGCGAAGAACATAAAGGCACCCAAGCCAGTCCTCATCAGCAGTTTAAACAGCAAGCGGAAACTGCGGGCAGGATACAGGTATTTGAAGGCAGCGAAGCGTATCTCCGAGATTTTATCCCGGTACAACAAGTTGTAGCGGCACATCTAGACTTTTTATATAATAACAATAGCGGATTATGGAATCTCGGCACTGGTAAGCCCCAGAGTTTTATGTCCATAGCAGAAAGTTTTGGTGTGCCCATCGACATAATTCCCATGCCCGCAATACTACGAGATAGTTATCAGAAATATACTTGCGCTGACATGACTGAGATATCTCGAGTGTGGTGGCAACGTACTAGAATCTTAGTAGATGATGAAGTGTGGTGATTATTTTAGGGTGATGTTTTTGTAATATAAGTAAAAGTATATGCTCCTGTGGCTCAGCGGCGACAGCACTTGATTTGTAATCAAGCATTCAAACAACGTAGGTTCGAGTCCTACCGGGAGCACCAGTTTTCAGTAGTATCAGTTTCAATTCCCCGATAGCTCAGTCGGTAGAGCAACAGACTGTTAATCTGTGGGTCCCTGGTTCGAGCCCAGGTCGGGGAGCCAGTTTTAAAGCGGGATTAGCTCAGGGGTAGAGCGAATGCTTGCCAAGCATTAGGTCGTCGGTTCGATGCCGATATCCCGCTCCAATTTTCTTCTCCAAACTAGTTGACTCTTCAGAAAAAATACACTACAATAGATTTATAGTTAAGTAATAGTATGCGACTGTGGAGAAACTGGTATACTCAGCAGACTTAAAATCTGCCGCTTCACGGCATGGCGGTTCGACCCCGCCCAGTCGCACCAGTTTTAATCTATTTGGGGTTAAAGCACGGGTTTTAATTTATTTATATAAATAAATGTATGAATCAATGTATATATTGTCAAAGAGACTGTGTTAATCCCGGTGGCCTTAAGGCTCATCAGCCTTACTGTAAGTCTAATCCAAATCGTGAACAACGCACTAAATCGCCTAATGCTCACAGGAAAAAAGGTAGTGTGGCTTGGAACAAGGGCCTAACTAAAGCTACCAATCCAACTTTAGCTCGCCCAAATCAAATAGGTAAACGATTCGGCGCTAGCTTATCAGGACATACCGAAGAATCAAAGCGTAAAATAGGCATAGGCGGTAGGAAATCTGGTCACAGAAGGCTAGTAAAATCTGTTAGACCTTATACTAGAAAAGATGGATCAATAATAATGTTAGATTCATCCTGGGAAGAAGTAGTGGCCATGCGGTTAGATGATCTTAATATAAATTGGATAAGGCCAGATCCCATTAAATGGTTTGATGCCAATGGGCTAGATCATCATTATTTTCCTGACTTTTATTTACCAGATTACGACATCTATTTGGATCCAAAAAATCCACAGGCTTTTAAAGTACAACAACCTAAAATTATTTGCTTACGGGAGCAAATTCCAAATTTATTCTTTTTAAGAACTCTGGACGAATGTAAAAATTATAAACCTTGACATTTAATCAGGTAAGTACTATAATAGATTTAAAGGAAGCGTACTCAAGTGGTTTACGAGAACGGTCTACTAAACCGTCATACAGAAATGTATCGTGAGTTCGAATCTCACCGCTTCCGCCCCCCCATACAGAAATGTATCGTGAGTTCGAATCTCACCGTCTCCGCCCTTAAAAGTGTAATTAGTGTGATGAAATTCTTAAATGAAAAACTGTATTTAGAAGCATTAGCCGGCAAAAAACCTTATTTTTTCGGCAATGTTAATAATGACGTTCCCACATGGGATGAAGTTTTTTTTAATCTCGAAAAAGCAGTAGAAGAACAGTCTCACATCAAAAACCTCCCTAATTATGGCATAATTACTCACACGGGTGATTTGCACATAGAAAAAGTAAAATACTTTTCAGAATACTTAAAACAAAATTTAAATCACAGTGCTATATCCGCACATGTTTATATAGGACTTACCAAATATTTTGAAAGTTTTGGCATGCACTCAGATGATGTGGATGTTTATTTTTGGCAGATAATCGGAAGAACTAAGTGGTGCATAGTAGATGATGTCGATAACTATGAATATGTTCTTAACAGCGGCGATCTAATCTATGTACCAAAAAATATCAAGCATCAAGTGTCGTCATTCGGCCCAAGAGTAGGGATTTCTTTTGGTTTAGAAAAACATTAAACTATCTCTCCGGTCATGGCATTGACCGTTACCGGATCATGTTGTAAAAACGTAAAATAGTAAGTGATGTTACCCGGAGTCAATTGCTCTAGGCCGCAGTTTTGCCACGCAGCAGTTATGCCGGCATTTTTAAGTATTTTCACAGCCTGGCTACAGGATATTAACGGTGGATATCCAAATGCTACAACATTGGGACTGTTAGACTGCGTGGGTCCAGTGGATTCGCCGTTAGTGTCTACTGTGATCTTATATGTTAAGCCATCTTGCGAACCTAGCCAATATGTGGTCATGACTCCACCGTTATCAGATTCAGCTAGATAAAAGAAACTAATGGGCTGATATAGATCCATTAATGACTTAGCTCCCCACACTTGTTGGTCAAAACTCAATGGGGCTAATAATTTAATCTTTCTTAGATATTCAGTGAGACGAGAAAATTTCATATACACTCCGTTAGCAAGCTAAGTATTTAGCAACCACAAAAGGACAACGATGAAACCCGGAAAAACATTTAACCTAAGCAAGACCTCAAAACGCATGTTGGCGCAGTTTACTGATAGTCAAGAACGTAACGATTGGAAGAAGATGATGATCGAAGCCGAGATCACTGCGGCGACTATACCCCGCACGGCCCGCGATCGTTCTGAAGCTAAGTCCGCCGACGTCGCTCCAGAATAATTAAACTTTTCACAACGAGTCACCGGCTCAAAGGTTCGAGAGCTGCTGGCTCGCCTTCTACCAATAAATAAGTACAAGAGGAAGTTATGCGATTTGATTTTGATGTCATCCGAGATTTTATCAATAAACAAAGTCCCGAGACTCGCATCTATATAGGCGTAGACAGCGAACGTGTCAAAGTGGATAATGCGTGGCATGCTGTCTATACCGCAGCTATCGTAATACATGTAGATGGCAATCATGGCTGTAAACTCTTCGGCGAAGTGTCTAGAGAACGTGACTATGGCCCTGTAGATCGCCCCACTACTCGTTTGATGACCGAAGTCGTCAAAGTCAGCGAACTCTATCAGAAATTGGCCGATGTGCTAGTAGATCGCCCGGTGGAAGTTCATCTAGACCTAAATCCCGACGAGTATCATGTCAGCAACAGCGTAGTACAGCAGGCTATAGGCTACATCAGGGGCACTTGCAATGTCATTCCCCTAGTGAAACCACGTGCGTTTGCCGCAACCTATGCCGCAGATCGCATGCGAGTGCTAAAGATAGCCAACGGCTAGATTTAATTTGCTCTGCTACATACAAGAATATATACTAAACTTATTAGGAGAAGACCATGTATAAAAGTGTAGAGATATTGGGATACGACACCAAATGGAGCGTAGAAGAAGACCCCAGGTTGCCTGTATGGCTCAATACTGTATTGAATTGGCCACCATTCCTTTTAGCACAAGAATGGATCTTTCCCGTGTTTATGTTCACTTCGGGATATATCTCGAGTGAAACAGGCCAGTGGGTATGGTGGGATTTCACTAATCAGACTCCGCAGATGTTCCGCAACGGTGTTTTCTGCTTTAGAATCATGCTGCCATTTTACATCGGCATACAGTTTCGCTGGAGCGGCAGCACTACGGCTACATCGTATGTACAATTTTTACTAGGCTGGAAGTTAAGTGGAAGATTTACCATATCTCTGAGAGCATTAAGCGATGCCAGCGCGGCTACTGGTACCTTATTTCCTAATACTGACCAGTCAAGTGGCTGGATTGAAGGCGGTAAGTAGTGCCCATAGAACGTTGGTGGCCAACACCTATATACTTTTGTTTATTTGACGGAGACGCACTTCTCTTAGATCAGATATCTCAAGAGATTGATGCGGCGATTAAAACCACAGAATTTGAGGCGCCCTGGCCAGAGGCAGCCATGCTGTCAAGTTTCAGATATGGAAAAACTAATACATTTTTAGATCTGACCCCTACCCTTAAAAAATATATAATAAAACACGCTAATTTCTTTACCACAGTTGATTTTTTTATAGCTGAATCTTGGATCAATAAGGGCGGCGCGGGCAGCAGGCAAGAAAAGCATAATCATAGCCATTCTTATATATCGGGTTGCTACTATCACAAAACTAACGTGTTAGATGGTGACATTGTGTTTGACTGCAACGACAAGCTGTTGCAGATGTTTACAATTTGTAATCCCATACATTACAAGCCCGAGATTGGGAAAATAATCTTATTTCCATCTTATCTCACACACATGGTTCAGACTAATAACACGGAACATGAAAGAATCTCTATAGCATTTAACATAGTAGAAGCACAATCCGAGGCAAAATGGAGAGTGTGTCAGAAATGATGATATACAGCAGTAAATACATTGCCGTATTAGCAAGTTTGATTAGCGGGTGTAGCTCAATGGTAGAGCCGGAGCCTTCCAAGCTCAAGACGAGGGTTCGATTCCCTTCACCCGCTCCACTTTTTTTATGCAGCTAACTGAAGAAGATCCAGCACGACACCATAACCTCGCCTATCCCATGGAAGTAGGGGCGCCCAATTTCGAATTAGTGCCTGTTACACGTCAAAAAGACTTGATGGTTAATGCGGCAAGGATGCATGCTCAACAAGAATATGATCGTATTATGGCTTTGGTTGCGGTGTTACAGACTCAGGCCAACGAGATCAAAACTAGATTAGACATCACTGACCAAGTCTGCGCAGCCGAGTATAAATTCCAGACTTATCCTGGTCAACTATATTGGCTATATCGCGATACTATCAAAGGTGGCACTGGATTAAGTGTACTTGGCCCAGATGATTGGAGCGAATCAAAACCCGAGAATTTCGAATATATTGTCCAGATTCAGTGGTTAGGGGACTATACCTGGCAAGAAATACCCGGAACTAGGTTGACTTCTTGAGTGATTGAATATATAATTACTAAACTAAGACAAACGAGGAAACACTGATGTTGAATCAAATTAAAAGTCGTGTAGCTGAGATTGATATTGCCAAGTGCATCGAATTATCCGGCGGCAATAAGTTCGATCTCACCATTATGGCAGCAGAACGCGCCCGTGAGATTCGCCGTAGTAACAGCACCAGCACCAAACATGAACATTCGCATCCGGCTATCACTGCCCTGTTAGAATTCCAAAACGGCGTGATCGGGCCAGAGTTTATAGAAAAGATCAAGTAAGTAAAAGTTTTGGGCTCATAGCTCAGTTGGTTAGAGCAGAGGACTCATAGCGTAAGTTGTGCCATATATCGGGAAACTGTATATGGGATGGTGTCAAATTCGGTGAAAGCTACGTTGAAAAATATGCTAACGCCGAGCGAAGCTTAGTAAGAAATTACTTTGAACGTGTAGAGACTAGACGGCACCCACCTAAGTCCTGTAAAGGATATGGTGAAGGCATAGTCCAGGGAGTAGCGAAAGCTACACAAACCGGAATCCTTTGGTCCTAGGTTCGAGTCCTAGTGGGCCCACCAAATAAAATAGTTGACTTTTGGTCAACTTGACTGTATAATTGCAGCATACATTAACAATTAGGAGTCGAATATGCCAGCTGTATGGTTGACATCTGATACACATTTCGGCCACGGCGGAGTCTGCCGCTTCATTAAACCAGATGGTACCAAACTTCGCCCTTGGGACGATCCTGATGAGATGGATGAGGCAATGGTCACGCTCTGGAATGAGCGCGTAAAACCCAATGACCGTGTTTATCATTTAGGCGATGTAGTGATTAACCGTCGTTGCTTATCTACATTGAAACGTCTCAACGGTGAGAAGATTCTCATTCGTGGTAACCATGATGTGTTTAGGGACAGCGAGTACCATGAGTATTTCCGAGACCTCAAAGCCTATCATGTGATGCCGGGTATGATTTTTAGTCATATCCCCATTCATTTAGAAGGAGTTGAGCGTTTTACCACTAATGTACATGGGCATTTACACGCCAATCGAGTACGCAAGATCAATGGATTTGACAGTGCTACTGGCAAGGTCACTTACAGCGATGAAGTCGATCCTAGGTACTGGTGCGCATGCGTGGAACAAACTGACTTCGCGCCTATCTTATTCGAAGATGTCAAAGCTAGGATTGCAGCACAAGGTGGTAATTTAGGTAGGATCGACGCTAATTATGATATCGAACAAGAGGATTAAAGTATGGCGCGTTTAGAAGGTTTTGTGGAAAAGGGTTGGGGCTCAGAGTTAATCTGGGCCACCAACGACAAATACTGTGGAAAACTGCTGAAGTTTAACACTGGGAGTCGTTTTAGTATGCACTTCCATGCTGTTAAGGATGAAACCTGGTATATCTTATCTGGTAAGTTTGAAGTAAAATATATTCAGACCAAAGATGCTAGTCAGCGCAGTGAGATCTTAGAAACAGGTGCTGTTTGGCGCAATGAGCCACTAGAACCGCATCAAGTGATATGTTTAGAAGCTGGCACTATTATAGAAGTTAGTACTCCCGACAGTGTAGAAGACAATTATCGTGTATTACCCGGAGATAGTCAGAAATGAAGATTCAATTTGTTAAAGAAACCATGCCCGACGAGTTATATAATGCGCTATTACAGCATTTTGTAAATGAAGCAGTCGGATTGGGAATTGATGTAACAAATAAAACTCGATTCGATAACTGGGTCGTCGAGTGTGAGGTGAGAGCACCAGTACATTAATAGGAAATATATGACCAATCTCAAAGACTTAGTAAAACAAGCATTAGAAAAAAAACAAGCCCAGCAGCATACAGATCAAAATGACGCACCAGACGTCAATACTTCAGCTAAAAAACCCACAGCGCCTGTAATGGTAGCAAAACCCGTCAAAAAGTCCTCGGGTCGAGGCAGATAAATCAGTTGACTTTTAGTTTCTTTGAATGTATAATAGCATTTGTACAGTAAATTTTAAATTTAAACAAAGGAAACATAGCCATGTCAGAGACAAGACAAGTAACAAGCGTACAAGCACGTCGCAGCATCTTAAAAGCATTCAAACATAAACGTCCCCTATTCTTATGGGGCCCTCCCGGTATCGGTAAATCCGAATTAGTGGCTGATGTTACACAAGAATTAGGTGGTTTCATGATCGACCTACGTCTAGGTCAGATGGAGCCCACGGATATT